>Ga0247804_10000008_pt1 | contig 172020 bp, 137 predicted proteins | sample UWRJL029104C1_FD_181142 | JGI IMG/M metagenome (GOLD analysis project Ga0247804, IMG submission 181142) | Plant litter microbial communities from Arlington Agricultural Research Station in Wisconsin, United States - UWRJ-L029-104C-1 | ecosystem: Environmental > Terrestrial > Plant litter >... | reverse complement strand
TTGGCTTGTATCACCTGTTAAATCATTATTTAAAGCATCTAAAAATCTTACGGTTATATTTAAATTATTACATGATAATGCTGGATCAGGACCAGAAGTACAACCAATAAAAAAGCTACATGCGATGATGCTTAAAATTATAAATAGGTGTTTCATAAAGTAAATTTATTTAATGCAAAAAAATATCTTCAAAAATAAAAAAAAATTCTTCATAAGATTCTTATGCAACAAAGATACAGTTAGCATTTTAGTATTAAAAACATAAAGTGTTAAATTATAATTTATTTTTTCCACATTTGATATTGCAAATAATTTTAATATGTATATACAGCGCTAAGCTGTATTTGAGCATAAGAATTTAAGCATTGCCGTAGCTTTATCATATAATTTTATTTTAATATATTATATTTTAAGAAGCCACAATTACTATTATTAGTAGATAATAATGAGTCTTTAAAATAAAAATTATGTTTATTGTTGCTTTGTACATCTACAACTAAAGTGTCTTTCTCAATTTGGTTTAAAGATAATATCACTTTAAACAATCCTACTTTATTGCCTAAAAAATAATTGAAACTATAAATATTATAAAATCCAGATTTTGTTATATTTGGTTTCAAATATAAAGTAGTATCAATATTAGATTCAACTAGGTACCTAATGGAATCTTTATTATATTTTATATTTGGTAAAACAATGCTATCACCTGTTAAATCTACATTTGTTATTTTATCCTTAATAGTTATTTCAAAGTAAATAGAATCACATGGTACAATAGGGTTGGGACCAGAAGTACAACCAATAAAAAAGCTACATGCGCTGATGCTTATAATTATAAATAGATGTTTCATAAAGTAAATTTATTTAATGCAAAAAAACTTCAAAAAATAAAAGATTTTCATAAGATTCTTTTATGCAACAAAGATACAGTTAGCATTTTAGTATTAAAAACATAAAGTGTTAAATTATAATTTATTTTTTCTACATTTGATATTACGAATAGTTTTAATATCAAAATAGAATTTGGGCAAATATTTCCTGTTCTTTATGCTTGTATCTTATTCTGAAATAGGTTAGGTTATGAAACTATTTCTAAGCGGCTTTGTCGTTCATTTTTTGTAAAAACATTTAATTCTAAACAGCATTAAAATAAAGAGTCGCTCCATGTGAGCGACTCTTGTATACTATAATAAATTTAAATTTATTTTTGTCCGGCTGCTTGTTTCGCCATTGCTTCCTGAATCATTTTTTGCATGGCTGCCTGATCGCCACCTTCACCTTCTTTCGGCGCATCTATGCTTTTCAATTCCACATCAAAAACTAATGTTTCATTTGGTCCAATACCGGCTTGTTGCTGACCTTGAGCGCCATAAGCCAATTTTCCCGGAATATATAATTTGTATTTAGAGCCAACTGACATTAACTGTAAGCCTTCTGTCCAACCTGGTATAACTCCGTTTAATGGGAAAGATGCAGGTTTGCCGCGTTTGATAGAACTGTCAAATTCTGTTCCGTCTAATAATGATCCGATATAGTCAACTGTAACTTCATCAGAAGCTTTTGGTTTTGGACCTGTTCCTTCTGTAATTACTTCGTATTGCAAGCCACTTGCCGTTGTTTTTACGCCTGGTTTTTTAGCATTTTCCTCGAAGAATTTTTTGCCTTTTGTTTCGTTATCCTTCATCATAGTATAAGCCTGCGGATTGAAATGTTTCATGATAACACTTGTAAGCGTATCGCCGCCAAACAATGGTTTTTTGTTGTTTAAAACATCATAAATTGCTTTTGCCACCAAGTCAATATTTGTGGTACTGTCTAAGCCGCCTTGTAACATGCTTTGACCAATTTGCAAGCCAACTGCATACGATACTGAATCGATTTCTTTTTTTGGCGTAGAATTTACATACGCACTTTTTGAGTTACAAGCTGTCATAAATGCGACAACTGCAACGATCATTAATTTAAAAGTATTGTTCATTTTTATAAAGATTTTTTTGTGTGAATTATTCTTGTCCGCTTGGTATAATGCTTCCCGGAGCCTGAGGCACTTGTGGTGCAGGCACTTCTATTTTTAAAAGTTCTACTTCAAAAATTAAAGTTTCATTTGGTCCGATACCTGCCTGCTGAACGCCTTGTTCGCCATACGCTAAGTTTCCTGGTATAAAGAACCTGTATTTAGAACCGACAGACATTAACTGTACGCCTTCTGTCCAGCCTTTAATTACCTGATTTAAAGGAAATGTTACAGGTTCATTTCCAATTGAACTGTCAAACACTTTTCCATCTAATAAAGTACCTGTGTAATGCACGGTAACCTTATCTGTTGCTAATGGTTTTGCACCTGTAGTGTCTTTTATAACTTCGTATTGTAAGCCACTTGCTGTTGTTTTTACACCTGGTCTTTTTGCATTATCCATAAAAAATTTAGCTTTATCTGCTTGTTCGGTTATTAATTTTGCTTGTTGCTTAGATGTAAAATATTCCTGTGCATACTGCATGCCTATCTGAGCATTTACTTTAGATGAGTCACCTTTTAATGCATCAGTCATTCCTTTTTGAACAGAAGCAGGAATAATTTCTGTTGCACCATTTCTTTTCATATCTGTACCGATCTGAATTCCTAAGAAATAAGAAATAGTATCCATTTTTGTTTTTAGTAAAACTGCCGTTTTAGGTGCAGGTTTTACCACAGGTTTAGTTGTTTTTACCGGTGTTTTAGCCTTTGCTCCTGTTTGTGCAAACGACCAGCTTGCTGCGGCAATTAAAATGATAGTAGAGAATAATTTCATTTATAATAAATTTTTAATGTGCAAAAATAAGGTTTTTGAATGGATAAATGCATCGATTAACTATTTTTAATAGTTGGAATTTGCTAAAAAAATGCTACTTATATAAAAATTAAAGATTTTTAGAGTGCTTCCGAAAGTTTCTTCATAATTGGATACCAATTAACGCCGCCGCGATCTTTGCCTAAACGAATAATAATTACATTTTTAGTTTCGTTTATCATCATAATTTGTCCGTTAAAACCTGCTGCATAATATACGTCGCTGTTTTCATCATCATTACTATAATACCAACCCATGCAGTATTTGTCATCTTCGATGCTTCTGTGAAAAGTATCGTCGCAGTAATTGTACCAATCTTTTGGAAATAGTTGCTGTTTGTTAAATTTTCCATCATGCAAAACCATTACGCCAAATTTAGCCAAATCTCGCGCCGACATATTCAAGCCACCATAAAACTTTGGATTGTTAGTGATCTTACTATCCAAAGCCCAATATGCGGTGTCCTGCATTCCAAGATTATTCCATAATCTTTCATAAAAATAATCCATCAGCTTTTTATTGCCTAAAGCTTTTTTTATGCATTCACCTAAAATTTGCGTGTCGATGGATTTATACATAAACTGTTTTCCGGGTGCTTTATTAAACGAAGCTGTGTAAATGGTTTGCGTTAAATTTTTATTGTAATAGTATTCTAAGGTCTGGAAAATATTTCCGTATTCGTCATAGTTTAAACCGGATTCCATTTGTGTAAGATGGCGCAATGTAAGCTGTTGAAATTGCTTGTTAGGTAAATCTTTAAAATAATTGGTAACAGGAATATCTGCATCAACAATAATTTTATCCTGAATTACCATGCCTAACAAAGCAGTAACAAATACTTTAGTTACAGAAAAAAGCTGTGTGTTGTCTCCTTCTTTTATGCCATTTAAATATCGTTTAAAAATAATGGTATCGTTTCGGATCACTAAGAAAGATGTGGTGCTTGTTTGTTGTAATAAAAAATCCGGATATTGGTATTTTGCTGCTGATGCACTATCCACCCAAAGAGCAAGATCGGGCAACACCATTGGATTTTCTGCTAAATATTTTTTTTCTGTTGCTGGTTTTATTAATGCTGATGAATAGAATTTCCCATCAAAGATAGAAGGCACGCGTAAGGTTTTGTTATAATTCAGTATTATTAAACTTAGCAATAATACGGTTATTACAGTGATGACTTTTACAGGCGTAATTTTCTTTTTCAAGGTATTTTTTTTAGGTGTTTCACGCAAAGATGCAAGCATGTAATAAAACCAAATTACAATATTTTATTTTAACCACATAAGGCACAAAGAAACAAAGATAAATAACGACGAAGGTAAATTATCTCTAAAAATAAGAAAGCTAAGAGCTATCTTATTCAGATTATTTTCTGTTATCTCTATTGATTATTTCTTGTGTGTATTGATGGTGATATTATAGCAGAATCCAACGTTTAAACTCACATTACTGAAAGTTGTTTTTTGATAGGTATCGCGTTGGAAAATATCGCTGTAGCCTTTTCTTTTATATCGTAGAAAATCATAATTAACGCCTAAACTAAATCCTGCTTTTCTTTTAATTAAATAACGAATCTTACAATCGGCAGCAAAATAAAATTTTGTACCTGTGCCTCTGTCGTAGTAATCATCAGCAGTGTAACCGCCAATACGAACAGATGGCTGAATTTGCAGACTCTTATTTTTTAAGAACTCAAATACATATCCGAAATTTGCTGCTACTAAGAAAAATGTTGAACTTTTCTTAGACAACAGATTTCCTAAATTCGGATCTTTTTTATAATTTCTAACTGTAAAGAACTGGTAATTCATTCCAACAAATAAACCTTTCCAAACATTTGCCTGTAGAAAGAATTGCAGGTTTCCGACTTTGTATGTCTTTGATAAATTGCTCTTTGTATTTCTATCAGCAAATACTGCCGAAGAATCTTTTACAGGATAATAATCACCTTTGAACTCATCGCTTTCTACAGCCAATGGTGTGTATGGAGAAAAGTCGAAACCAAACATGATTCTCACTTTATCGATAGTAAATTTCTTCTTTTTGGGATTGATGGAAGATGCTAATGCAGAATCAACAACAACGTCTTGTTCGGCAATCGTGTCAACATTTGTATGTAATAAAGTATCAATTGAGATTAAAGTATCAGTTGAAATCAAAGTATCAGTTGAGATTATGCTATCATTTGGATTAACAACAGTAGAATCCTGTGCAAAAGAAAGATATGTGCTGAATAACAGAAAACCAAAGATGATATGCTTCATATCAACAAAAATAAAAAATCCAAACCATATAGTTTGGATTTTTATTTTTACAAAATTATTGTGCTTTTATTCTTTTACAAATTTGGTTTGAATAATCTTTCCATTTATTTCATCCTGAATATGAATAATGTAAATACCACTTGCAAAACCGGCAACATCTAACCTGAATTGTTGATTTCCTTTTACTGTTATTAATTTATTCATTAGCATTTCCTTACCTAAAGCGTCAAATACTTTTAATATAATATTTTTATTTGACGATGATTGATAATCAATATACAATAAGTGGTTAACCGGATTTGGATAGATATTTGAAATCGCATCTTTATAGTCTGACTTATCTTTATTATTTATTAAGATAGTTTGAGAATATTCGTAAGAGCCATCGGTATCAATTGCTTTCAGTCGATAATAATTATCGCCAATCGCAGGATATTCATCATTTAATGTATAATTCTGAATGGTTGTACTATTTCCAAATGCAGCTTTTTCACCGATGTAAGCAAAGCCATTACCTGATGTTGTTTTTCGTTCTACTTCAAATTTCAGCGTATTTCTTTCAGAGGCTGTTACCCAGTTCAATCCATTTACAGCACCATCGTTGTAGCCTGTAAATGATACTAACTCTACCGGCAATGGTGATACATCATATGGACTATCGCCTGTGCCGCCTGTACCGCCTGAAAAACCCGTAAGACCATTGTACTCTGCAAAATGAATACCATTACACGACTGATGATATGTATTATTATCGTCCCAATCTGTAATTACTTTTGTGATACAACGCGTTACACCTGGCGGACCAACATATACACCTGCATCATTCCAATAGCTTAAACAACCTGTTTCTGAATATCCGTTAGGACCAACAGAGATTACCTTAGGATTTACATCTGTGTATGGATTAAATACATGACCATTTGCTGATTTGAACCATTCGAAATCTTCATAATTTGAAGGATACATTACGGCAAATGTTTGTGCTGCAGTTATTATTTCCTGCTTTTCGGCATTTTGGTAATAGAATCTTACTTTAACAGGATTTGATGCACTAATGGAACCGCTTGTTACCTGAAAATCCCATCTTCTGCGCATTACATATTCTGCAAAATGATTTGGGAAATCTTCGAATCTGTGGAAAGTCGGATCTAATGTAATTGTTGCAGTTCCTTCAAAATTATTTCCATTTGGATATAAAGAGAATACATACTTATCATCGCCTGTTGCCGTAGTTCCTTTATCATCATAATAATGTCTCCATCCATCACGAGCCACACAATATTGATCAGTGGTTACAGTTGGTGCAGTAGTATATTCCCAAGTTCTGCCTTTGCATCTTCTTCCAACTGTAATGGTTCCATCTAATACTACTCTGCTTTCATACAACACGTTATCAATATTATAATCTAAAACAATGTAGTAAGTTGTATTTGGTTTTAGTTCCTGACCTGTTGAAAGATTATAGTAAATAGTATCTTGTATTAAACCACCATTTCCATGCGGACCTGAAACATTGGCACCAAAAGAGCCACCACCACAATCATTCCACGTAATGCAATCTTCCTGTACAACATTAGCTATACCAGGTGTACATGCTGTACCGGTAGTTTTCAATTCCCAAAGTGCCATATTTAAACTCACGGAACTATTAATTCCTGCAAGACAAGCATGATTTGCTCCTGACGGCAATGCTTTTGCCAATGCTGCTGTATTTATATAGATGTAATAATCATCGCAGAAATTGGTTGCTGCATCTGTAGTGAATGAGAAATAAGTAGAGTGTTGTGGATTGCCTGATCCAAAGCAAGTATTTAAACCAGAACCAGGAACAGCACTACTTGGTGTTTCACCACCATGAGATTCAACACTCCAGCAATAAGGAATATCTAAGGTCATATTTGTTGCATCGGCACATGCATCTGCGCTTTTTTGTTCAGACACACATAGCTTAAATGTTTTGCCTTGCTCATTTCCATCGAGATCCCAAATCTGCAAATAGATCCAATCACCAGGATTTGCCGCTATAGAAAAATCAGGATCTGCACTACTTCCACCAACGCTGCATTTCATATAAGATAAGTTACTTGTAAAAGTTGTAGAACCGCCATTATAAGCAGCAATGGCTAATTCAGGATAACCATTTATATCTACATTAAATTCATCATCACCTTCAATTTTAACAAAGCTTTTTGTATTGTTCCCGCAAGCCAGAGGCATTTGAAATTTATACCAAACATCGCCACAATTTTGGGTGCATGAAGGCAATGCTGATGCACTTGCTATTCCTATTAATGAAGGATTTGACCATGTTGGATTTGTACCAAAAGAATAACCTGATGTACTTTGCCATGTACCATTACTTAATTGGCAAGATGCAGAACTAAGTGGAACCGTAATAGCTGCTGATGCTTCATTATTTACAGGTTGTGTGTATGGTACCTGATTATTTTTTATGGTGATATCAAAATAACCATCTAAGCCAACGCCTGCGCTACCATCTACCTGTACATAATAAGTATAGTTAGGTTTTAAACATAATGGCGTTAAAACAACTGTTGGATATAAACCACTTGCTAATGAGTTAGGAATACCTTGATAATCATTATATTCTAACTTATTCCATTGTGCTGCTGTTGGTGCTGCACAACCGGCAATTGTGGTGGCTGGCGATGCAAAAATTCCATCATTAAGTTCCCATATAGTTACATCAGGCAAGAAATAATTTGTAGTAAATGGAATTAAAGAATTTCCTTTTACTGTTATAGAAACATCAGCTGAAGATGGCGCAACAAATTTGTACCAAACAGAACGTTGAATACTTCCTGCTGTTTGCTGTTTTTCAAAATTTTCTAATGTAGCACAATTGTTATTATCATTTAAATAACCTGTATATGCGTTTGTAATAGTTCCAGTATTTGGTAATGTTTTGGCGTTACAGATATTATCGTTAGAAGGTGCGGAAGTCAAACCTTTGTTTTCAATTTCAATAGTAAAATAACCTTGTTTGTTTAAACCACTTCCATCAACATTAATATAAAAATCAGTATTTGGCGGCAAGCATACATTTAGTGTTGCATTAAAGGTTAATGGCGGATCTACTGATTCTATTGGTGTTAAAGAAGTAAAATTAGTTGGTGTGCAACCTGGATTTCCTTGTACTAATAACATCTGTAAATCAATTTGATCACCAACATTATTAGGATCATTTAATCCACGAATTTCCACATCAATATTGTTTACTGTATTTGGTGTTCTGAATTTGAACCAAACAGTTTGGTCTAAGGTATAGTTTCCATCCGTCATTAAAGCAGGTTCACCAACTTCTACACTTGAACAGAAGTTGTGCCAATTAGTCGAAGTATTGCCAACAGTATTACCTGTTGTTGCACCTAAGGTTCCTAATGAACCTGTTGCAAGGTTTGTTACATTACATATGTTGTCGTTAGTTGCTAACGGATGTGGCGCAATTCGTTTTACATCTAATTTAAAGTTTCCTTGTTCGTTAATTCCGCTACCATCGACCATTAAGTAATAAGTAGTATTTTGTTCCAGGCAATGAAATTCAAAGGTTTCATAAAAAGGCACACCTGCTGCACTGTAACCATCATCTACCAAAGTAAAACTTGTTGCGCATGGACCTGTGCTTGGATTCATTTTATATAAAGCAATTTGTGGATCCATAGCATCACCAAATGGCCATGGCAAGCCACTTGTTACTGTTACTTCTACAGCATGTGGTGCGGCTGTATTTGGTGTTGTAAATTTATACCACACATCTGCATCTTTTGTAAATGTTGTAGGTTCGGAATATATGGTCTGAATAGTAGCGCATCTATTTGTTTGATTATTGACAGTTGTGGTAGCACCAATACTTCCTGGATATGCAACTGATGTTGCATTACAAATATCATCATTCGCAGGTCCGCTTAGAGTTGCAGTAACAGCTTGCACCTGTACTTCGAAATAACCATAAGTATTTAATCCGGAACCGTCCACCATCAGCCAATATTTTTGTCCGGGATTTAAACATTGAACACGCATGGTTTCGTCAAAAGAGCCTGCGTTATATTCCGCTTTTATAGGAACCAATGTTCCGCCGCACGTTCCATCACTTGATTCAAAAACAGCTAACTGTAAGTCTATCTGATCACCTCTGCTATCAGGATCATTATATGCATCAATTATAACTTCACCTGTTGCTGGTGCCGTAAAAGAATACCATACTGTTGCATCAGGAGAAAAATCAGTTAAGAAAGTGCCACCTGACACAGCCGGTTCTCCGATAATTCCTGCACAGAAATTATTTTCGACACGCATACAACTATTCGCATTATTTCTTGCTGCATTATGTAAGCCTGTAGCAGACGGATAGCCTGTTAATGGTGAAGGATTTGTTGCAGCACCACTTGCCGGTGAGACTTTAGTATCTACTATTGTTGTGCTAAGTATCGGTGTTCCTAAATCAACAGCATTACATATCAAATCATTTTGAGATGATCTGTCACGTGGATCAGCCGTAAGTTTCAGATAAAATTCGCCGCGTGTGCATGTTGGACATAATGTTTCAGAACTTCCATCTACCAGTAAATAATAAATAGAATCAGCCATTAAGCACTCAATTGTATATTCTTCATCATGTAATAATCCATCATGATTTGAACCTATATATTGCAATCTTTCCTTTTCGGTTGAAAGATTTGTACAAGTACCCTGATAACCGCCTGGCAAGAAGAATACTGCTAATTGTGCACTAATTTCCGGTTCATCATAAGGTGGTAATGCATCAGTAACAGAATTAACTGCTTCGATTTTCAGCTTACCGGATTTTGGCGCTTTAAATTTATACCAAACCGGTCCGTTTATTTCACTCCAAGCCGGTGGTCTTATGCCTAATGAAGATGGAATATCATTATTAGATGTACCACAATAATTATTTTCACCAAGTTCCTGCACTACAGAATTACTATTACAGCTTGTCCACGGTGCAGAATTAGTTGGTGTAATATCAATAGCATTACATAAAAAATCATTTGGTGTTGCTTTTCCATAGTCTGATATGGTAATGTCAAAATAGCCTGACGTATTTAAACCGGAGCCATCTACCATTAAATAATAGACTGTATTTGGCAATAAACAATTGACGATAAGATTTTCATTGAATCCGTCTGTTGCATCATAATTATTTCCTTTTGGAAAGAAGTTTGCTGTACTGCAAGTTCCTCCTGATTGTTCAAATACAGCTAACTGTAAGTCTACCTCATCACCACTTAGCAAACCCATTTGTCCGGCATAGTATGGATTACTCGTTGCTGTAACTTCTATTGATCCTGAAGCCGGTGTTGTAAATTTATAAACTACTGCTGCATCTAAGGTAAATCCACTTGGAATAGTTACAGAACCTGAAGTACCAAATGTACCTGATGCCGCACCGCATTTATTTGCTAAATTTAATTTTGTTATGCTTCCTGATGTTGGAACGATGCCGATATTTTCGGCATTGCACCATGTTGTTTCGCCTTCTTCAGGATTCCAAAAACGAATAGAGAATATACCTTCTTCTAAAGAAGTAATCAAACTTGTTGAACCTGCAGAACCATCCACCATCAACCAGTAATATTTTGCAGGATCTAAACAATTGAAATACGCATCTTCGTCCCATGCAACGCCTGCGCCTGCATATTCTTTTTGTATTTCTGTTAATGATGGTGAAGATGCTGGTGTTACACAGGAGCCTTTTGGTGTTGTAGAAGAGTATAATGCAAATTGTAAATCAATATTATCAGCACCGGAACTGTTTGCATCTACTATTACAGTTCTGCCTGGCACCTGACCCAAATAATACCAAATGCCATGATCGTTATCTTGTCCTGTTTCAAATGTCCAATCCGGATTTGGTTCGAAGCAATTGGTACCTTTTACATTTGATTCTGTACCTAATGTTGTTGAATTATAAGTATAAATAGTTTGATTGGCGATTGTTGTTGCACCACAAATTAAATCGTTTGAAGGATATGGTCCATTGTCTTTTACCGTTAGTCCAAAGAAGCCTTCACCACCACCAACTAAATCTACTCCATCAACCATTAAATAATAAGTTGTAGATGGCTTTAAACATTTTGTATTTACAGATTCAGAATACGCAGGTTGTGTACCTTCGGCAAATATTTTTGTTCCACCGCAACCTTCATACAATGCCATTCTTAAATTAATCTGATCACCTAATGATGCAGGATCGTTGTATGCTTCAAAGTCTACGTCTCGTCCTGAACCTGCTGCAGTTGTAAACTTGAACCAAACAGGCTGAAACGGCGCACCTGTTCCCCAACCAGGATTTGGGTCTGATGTTGCTGTAGCGCAAAAATTATTATACCTGCTTGATCCGGAAGCATTGCCTATCGTACTTCCTGCATTGAGTGTTCCTAAATCAGTTGCGTTGACACAAATATCATTATTAAATCTTGGTGCGCCATTACTTGTAACGGTGATAGTTAAACTACCTGAAGAGCAAACGCCACCTACTTTTCCTAAGATGTAGTAGGTTGTAGAAGCTGCAGGACAGTTGATGTAAAAATTATTTCCAAAATCTGTATAATCTATTTGTGATAATCCTGAAAAAGAATTTCCTGAAGAGTAGGATGTGAATATTCCACCGGAGCAAGTGCCTGATGCAGCACCGCTATACACTCTTGCCTGTCCTGTACACAAACCGCTTGCGCTCGGATTAATAATAATTTGTGCAGGTGGATTTGTTCCTGTGGTAAATTTCCACCATACTGTTTTTTCATTTCCATAAGAAGGTTCATCTGTTGTACAAATATCTTCTGTTGAAGCATTATCAGTATTTACAGTGTTTGATAATGGTGTTGAATTATAGTTGAATGAGCTGGAAAGATTAGCAGCATTGCAAAAATTATCATTGGATGGTCTTGTTATACCACTACCTGTTCTGAAATCAACATCTGCATAATCACCACCATTTCTCAATCTTACCACATACCAACCTAAAGAAGGATTATTCTTTTTAAAGTCATAATCAAAAGTACCTGCATCATTGGTTACTGCGCAACCACAGGTTTCATCTGCATTCATATAATATACTTCTACATCGCCATCGCTGTTAAACATATCAATTTCAAAATAACTCACGTTAGAAGTTAGGTTGAATTTATAATACAGGTATGTTGCACATTTCTTTACATGAGTTCTTACCGGACCACGCCATCCATCGTTAGTAGGCATAGTTCCTATTCCTGATGTCATGTCAATAGCAGTATTACACGCAGCATTTGTAGTATTTCCGTTAGCATCCTGATTGGTTGCCCAAGAACCTGAAACAATCATTCTTACTGTATATCCGTAATCTGCATCACCACAGCCACCATGATTATCTGTATAATATTTTGCACCTAAATTATATCCTGATGTGTAAGTGCCATTTGTAATTGTTGTACTTATTGCTTCAGAATGGTCGTGTTCGCCGCCGTCGCAACTTGATAATGTCCAACACGATGTTCCGTCATTTTCGCAGGAACGCATTCTCAGTGATACATTAGCAGGAATATCTGATGGACAAATGTACGATTGATTAAATACATCATTATCTTTTGTCCATGTTTGATTTCCGGAAGAGCCTGAGCTTTCTTCGCTACACCAATCATTTCCATTCTGATTATTTGTGAAATACCATCTTGGTTCTTCACTTCCAATTCCATCACAACCTGTGCTTAATCCATTCAATCTTAGTTGTGTAACATTTAACCTAATATTTTTTTGTGCAAAGCCATTCAATGACACTGTGAGTACCAATACTAAAAAACCAAAGCGACCAGATAATATGTGTTGTAGATATTTTTGCATGAGCTTTACTTTGTTTGATTAGCAATTATTACAGTTGACAGTTCTTCAATAAAATCAGTAAGTGAGATTGTTTTTTTGTCAGTTGATACGATCTCAACATGATTATTGCTTTTATTATAACTAATCGAATCCTTAAAATTGAGAAAAAATAAGTCTTTTGCTTGTCCGTCAAATTTTCTATAATCCATGAGATACAAGGAATTTTGTCTGTTACATAAATCATAATCAACTAAGCTCTTGACGAATAATTTCTTTGAATTACTTCCTAACTTATTGTAAGCATCAATTTCTGCAGATAGAAATTCATAGATTGGCTGAAGAATTTCTCTCGATAAATTATTTCTATCATAAGCTATTTTGGCATCGTTGAGTAGAATATCATAATAACTGTTATCTTTTGTGACCTGTTTTGGAAGTGTATCTAATTGACCGGCAATAATTTCTATTACTTTTGTCTTCTGATAACCTTCGCGTGCACAGAGATCTTGTGCATAAAAAAGAAATATGCTTAAATATAGAGCTGCAAATAAATGTTTCATATTTTTACGTTTTGTTGAACGCAATACAAAGGATTGCTATTTTTTTAATAAATTATTTTTTAGAAGTTTACGCTGTTGCAAGTTAATATTAAATTAAAACACTACAAAGAAATATTTTATATTTATTTGATATTAAAAAAATAAATAATATGAACGACAAGAGAAAGGTTGTATATACAAATGTTCTACATCATAATGGATTACAATGGCTGATATTATTTATTGTAGTTTTTGCTTTATATTCTAAAACGCTAAGTTTTGATTATAATCTTGATGATTATATTATTACAGATAGTTTGGATGGAAAAGTAAATAGCTTATCGGATCTGCTTTCTCTATTCAAACTTAGTTATAACCAGGCTGATTATCGTCCAATTGTATTTATAAGTTTTGGCATTGAACGTTTAATTTTTGGCTCACTAAATCCTGCTGTATCGCATGGTGTCAATGCTTGTTTATATTTTTTAATTTGTATTTCTGCTCTAAAGCTTTTTAATATTCTTTTTAAACAGGAACACAGATTGTTATTATTATTTGGTATTCTTTTATTTTGTGTTCATCCAATTAATACGGAAGCAGTTGTAAGCATAAAGTGCAGAGATAACCTATTGAGTATGTTATTTGGATTAACCAGCACTATTTTCTTTATAAAATATTTTGAAGAGAAAAAACGTGCGTATTATTTGATAACAGCTATTGTGTTTTCTATAATCGCGCTTTTATCAAAGAAAGATGCTTTAGGATTTTGGGTATTTAGTTTCGGATATATTTTATTTTTAAAAAGAGACAGAAAGGTATTTTATGCTGTAATTGTTGGTATAGTATTTATAATTGTTGGTTCTATATATAGCTATGTTGTCGATCATACTTTAACAAAGAATTTATCGGAACCACTTTTAACGCAAGTAACATTTACTGAAAATCCATTGGCAACGAATTTCACCTTTTCAAACAGGTTGGTTGCCAGCTTTAACACCTTTTACTATTATTTTACGAAATTAACATATACATCATCTGCTAAGTATTATTATGGCTATCAATACTATGATGTCTTAACAGCAAAATCCATATCGTTCTTTATTGGAATTTTATTATTTATCGTGCTTTTTGTTGCATTTGTATATGCATTTATCAAACAAAATAGGATCGTAGTTTTATGTATTATCGGATTAGCAGGCACGAGCATATATGCTCTTAATTTTTTCTTACCTGTGGCAGGTATTATTGCCGACCGATACATTTTTATTGCTAATTTATTTTTCTGCTTATTGATAGTTTATACATTTAGATTTGTTTTTGATTACTTAAAAATCGGAAACTATCATTTTCACATTACTGCTTCTGTCATTGTTGTTTTTTCTATCATCTCATTTATTAGAATTGATGCATGGAAAAACTTCAGAACATTAATAGATACTGACGCACCTAAGCTCTATAACTCTTATGAAGCGATGAGGATTGCTGCAAGTGAATATTATGACGAATACAAACTGACTGAGAAACCTGCAGATCTGGAGCAAGCTATTATGTATGCAGAAAAAGCAAACACCATATATCCAGGCAATGTTCTTGTTTATCTTTTATCAGGAAAATTTTATTTTAACAAAGGTGATTATAATAATGCAATACAAAGATTTAAAATTGCTGCTCATAATAATGATACACTTAGCGAAGCTTTAATTTTGATTGGTGACATTTATTATGCTTCTAAAAATTCAGACAGTGCATTAATATTCTATAAGAAGGCATTGACCATAGCACCTACAAATTCCGAACTGATAAATAATATCTCTACCGTGTATTATGAACAAGGAAATAAAGAAGCATCTTTGGAATTTAATTATGATCTGATTGCAAAAGATTCGACCACTTTCGCAGCTTATGAAAATTTGGGTTATTATTATTTAGCAGAGAAAGATACCATTAAGGCTCAATATTATTTTAAGCAAGGTGAAAGATTTGGATTAAAACCAATTCCAATCAACCAAAGAAATTGATAAAAAAAAGAAGCCTCGAAATTATTCGAGGCTTTCTTTTTTTATCTGTATTACATTAATTAATCTTTCATAAACTTAGATTGGTATTTATTGCCGCTCGTCGTGTTTTGCAAATTAAGAATGTATACGCCTTTTGCGTAATCAGCTGCATCTAATACAAGTGTATGCAAACCTGCATTAAGCTCATAAGTATTATTATACATAGACTGACCAACCACATTAAACACATCCAAATTCAATTTTTGTGCTGCACCAGCCTGATAAAGAATATTTAGTTTTCCTGTTGTTGGATTAGGATAAACTTTCACAATTCCATCACTTGCAGCAGGAACATCTGTCACTTTGATATTAATAATTTCAGAGTATTTAAATTGTCCGTCTCTGTCAATCATCTTTAACCTGTAATAATTATTTCCTAAAACAGGATGTCCATCATTTAAAGTATAGTTTAAGGAAACACTGCTATTTCCGGCAGCTGCTTTTTCACCTATATAATTAAAGTTTACAGCATCAATGCTTTTCTCTACTTCAAACTTCAGAGTGTTTAATTCCGAAGCGGTTGTCCAGTTCAGTACGTTTACGCTTCCGTCGTTGTAACCTGTAAATGTTGTCAATTCAACAGGCAATACTGTTGTTGGATTCAAAGTAGATTTAATAATTACAACTTGTCCGGAAGACGCACAACTTGCGTTATTCTCATCACTTATGATCTGCATAATGTAACTTGTACAACCTGGCAATATAAATGTTGAAGCAAAATTAGTAGCTGTTGTTCCACCAGACACTTGTTCAAAAACAGCACAGTTTACTAAGATATCATCATATTGACCAATAGGTGCTGTACATGGTGTCTGATCTGCAAACATAGACATGGCTGTTGTTCCGCAACCAATAGCAGTTACTGAGAAAATTACGGTTACTGTATCAACCGGTGTGCCATCACAATCTGTTGTAAATGATACATAGTTTACAGAGTTATTGGAACCTGGCAAGCAATCATAATATTGTGGCTGTAAGTTTACACCGTTTGTATTCATATTCCAACATTGCGGTTGACCATAGATAATATTATTCGGCGTACATGCTGTTTTTGCAGGACAATCTACAGAAATACAATATCCAAACGCCGTACTCGAAGGACTTGCCGGTGCATTTTCATTGAACACCTGAACATATAATGTTTCACCCGGAAATGCTGCTAAAGACATATCTGCATCACCGGAAAATCCGCCATCGTCACAATTAACCTGTTGTAATGTTCCACCACAACCACCTGTTGCTCTGTACACACCTATATGCTCATGAGAGTTATTAGTTGTGCCTGGACCATACTCATCATTACCTTGTATTCTGATTCCTGTAGCATCTAAAGGAACGGTGAATTTGAACCAATAATCGTTACAGTTATATTCACCGTTACAACCAACTGCACCAACTGTTCTTGTTGCTCTGTCAATATCAACAGATGCGTCTAAAATACTATAGTTATTAGTGTAGTATTGTCCGTCAGAAGTACATGGTCCTTGTGCTTGTGTTCTTACAAACTGCGTAACATCTATCGCACCGCAAGGCTCATCATTAATAACTGTTGGATATGCAGTAGCATTATCTAAGTTTGAGATATTAAAATTCCAGGTACCTCTATCAGGTGGAATTCCAAATGCACCATCATTGCCATCAAATTGCAGATAATATGTTCTGCCCGGAACCAAACATCTTAATTCCCAAGTGTTGGTTAAGGTAGTTAAAGTTGAAGTATTGTCTTCTCTTACCATGCCTGCAAATGTAGAACATGAAGTTGGTGCTGTATATAAGCTGGCATTTAATGTTAACGTACCAGGACTGTAAGACGAAGTATTTAGTCTTACTTCACCTGAAGCCGGTGCAACAAACTGATACCAAAGTGTTTCATCATAAGAATTTCCATCTGCAGGTGTTTGTGGTACAGGTGAAATATTTGGCTCGCCTGTCTGTGAAGTTGCACAACGGTTATCAGCAGCTGTATTTCCTGCATTCACAGTAATAACAGGTGCCGTGCAAATATTATCAGCAAGGTTTGTTGTGTTACTTGTAAACTGAACAGAAACGTTAAAGTTATTTCCGGCATCAGCACCTAACAATCCATCAAAACCTTGAACCTGCACATAGTAAGTTCTTCCTTCTTCCATTTCCCAACATTCTAAATTCAATGTTTCATCATTAGTAACTGCATTTGTTAATGGTGATTCTTTTATTAAAGATAGATTTCCGAAAGTTGGTGTTACACCACTGCAAACAGTAGTATTCTGACGATATACTCCTATGTATCCATTAATTGCATCACCACCAGCATTTGTAATACTTATACTATAACTTCCGTCTGTAGCACTTGCTACAAATCTGTACCATAATGTATGGTCGTAACCGCCATCCGTAATATCATTATAAGGTCCGTTTACGGCAGGCTCGCCAACTTCTTGCGTTGCACAACGATTATCCTGCGCCGTAGCAGTCTGTGTAGCTGATGTAGTGAATGTTCCAAAATTGCCTGTTGCAACCGTACCGCCAATGCCACAAATATTATCATTAACAGGTGTTACTTTAGAAACGTGTGACAACTCAATATTAAAGTTTCCTACGTCAGCTGTAGCTGGCCAGTCATTGCCATCTACCTGAATATAATAACGTTTTCCTGCTAATAAGCATGGCCATGTTTCTGTTACCTGATCGGTTGTTCCGATAGTATTTAATGCTAAACCTGTTCCTCTTGCAATTTCTGTAAGCTGCGACCAGTTTGGAATATCAGAAGGTGTGCCCGAACAAGCAATAGCTGCTGTATTTGGCATTTGATATAAAACATAATTAATACCACCGGTCATACCACTCGTTGGTTCTAACGTTATACTTACATCGCCATCTGTAGGTGGAATGAAAGTAAACCAAACTGTTTCATCGTAATCATTAGATGTAACATCATCACCTGAGCCTCCAATATTATTGCTTGTATTTGGCTCATTGGCTTCTTCCCATGCGCATTTATTTGTTTTTGGCAATACTCCTGTTGATCCGTTCGATGGAATTGACAGCGTATTTGCACTACAAATTAAATCGTAATTGACAGGTGAAGTTGTTCCTGGATTTCCGCTGTTATCATCTGTTACTGTTATAATAAAATCACCTTGATCTATTGTAAGTGGAATTGCATCATTACCATCTACCTGAATCCAATATAAATGATTTGGCAACAAGCAAGTATAAGAACCGGAAGCACTGGAGAAAACACCTGTATTAGTACCACCTTCTTTTATAATTCTTTGATTTGGTGCATTAGTGATTCTGTATAAAGCAGATCCACCATCGTTATAGTATAAACTAAAGTTAGGACTGAATGTACCTGAAGCACCCGGATCGTCTGATACATTAATAGTAATGGTTCCAGGTGTTGCAGGTGTTATAAAATAATACCATACGGTTTCATCTTCCGCACCAAATAATGCTGTGTGGTCTGTTGTATTAACACCACAATAATCACCGGCTTCTCCATCTTCACAAGTAGCACACCTGTTATGTCCGTTAATTGTTAAGCTTCCACCTGCTGTTAAGTAACCATCTAAAGGTGCGACATTATCTACAGGAATTGCATTACCTAAATTATCATTTGGTGCTCTACCTGTTGAGCTGCCTAAATCTCTTACAGTTATGTCATAGTAGAAATTATCTGTAAAAGTTGGAATTGTAATTCCAAAAACATCAGCGTCACCGCCATCAACCTGAACATAATAAGTTGTATTTGGTGAAACACATGGCAAAGTAACTTTTGCCGAATCAATTGTAACGGTACCTAAGATAGTAGCAAAACCTGAATTAGAAGCCAAATCTGCAATATTGCTGAAAGGCGTTGCTGAACAAGGATTTCCATTAGGAACGTATTTATATACAGTAATAGATGGTACTGAATTAAATCCGCCAATACCTAATAAAGATTTTAATACTACCTGTACTGTTCCCGGATTTGCACTTGTTGTAAATTTATGCCACATAGTTTCGTCGTAGCAAGGTTCATTTTGCACACAACCTTGAGATGTATTTGGCTCACCAATTTCCTGCGTTGCACAAATATTATTTTGATTTGTTAAAGTTAGATTTCCTCCACTTGGTAAGTTACCACTTCCAATATTGGTTGCACCGCAAATATTATCGTTTGTTTGGAAATTGATACCAACTGCGCCTTGCGAAATTGATATATCAAAATCGCCTTGATCTGAACCAAATAAAGGACAGTTGCTTGATCCTAAAATTCTTAAGAAGTAAGTTTTATTAGGTTTAGGGCAAGTAATTTTTATTTCTTCTTCACGCGGACTTAAGACATTAAATACTTTTCCTTCACCTATTCTAACTAAGTTATTAAACTGCGAGTTTGTTGCAGCTTGCGTGTTACATGCACCTGTTGTAAATGTTCCATTGTATTCATATAAATCCATATCAGGATCGAAGCAGATGCCTGATGGATTTGTTACTCTAATTGTAATGTCACCAGGACCGAATGGTCCTAAACTTGGTCCTGTATTAAATGTGTACCAAACTGTAGGATCGCTGCCTTCATCAAATGGATTTAAATCCCAGCCATTTGCTTCGGGTTCGTTAAGTTCTGAAGTAGCACATCTGTTGTTATGATTAAAGGTAATAGTTTCATTTAGTCCTAAATAAGTATTTGGATTTCCTGCGTTATAAGTACCGCCTGCATTTGCTACAGCATGTGCCTGACAGAATAAATCATTTCCACCTGGTCTTGTTGTAGATGGCGAAGAATATACTACATTAGACGCGTATGTTTGGTCTGCTGCCAATGTTGTAATTCTCATTCTAAACTGACCTGTTTCACAATCTGATCCTGAGAAAAGTGGACCACACGTAGTAACGTTTCTGTTTCCATCAACCTGAACCCAATAAGTTCTGCCAGGAATTAAGCATGATACTGTAATTTCTTCATCATCAGAATTAAATAAACCTAAAACTGCCGGATCATAGTCCTGATCGAATTTAAAACCACCACCTTGAATGTTGGCACAATTTTGAGAAGGAATATCAAATATCGCGATTCCTAAATCAATATCATCAATACCACCATCTTCAATAGCTTCAATTTTTACTTTTCCTGTTGCCGGTGCAACAAATTTGAACCATAATGTATGTTCAACATCAAAATCAAAAACAGCACCTGAAATTTCATCTGCTACTTTTCCTGATCCTTCATAAGACTGATCTATCGTAGCACATTCATTATTAAATGCAATTGGAGAATTATAAACCGCACCAACTGCGTTAGAAATTGGTGTCATGTTATATGCCATACAAATAGAATCATTGGTAGAAGCCGGAATACCATTTAATTCCTGAACTGATATTCTGAAATCGCCTTCTACATCTTCTACGTCAGCACCGCAAACATAACCTGCGTCACCATCAATCATGATATAATAAGTTTGTCCCGGAATTAAGCATCTACCTACATAATACTCGTCATAACCGCATGTTCCAACACATGGCACACAAACACCTGTATAGTTATCATCATTTAATGGATCTGCTTCAACTAAACCGCCATCAAAACCATCTCCGTTTCCAACTTCTGTTAATCTGTATTTATCAAAGCAATTGGTTGTTTGATATAATGCCAATTGTAAGTTAATATCATCATGATAATCTGCTTCACCTTTTAGCTGACCTATATTTTCTGCACGTATCATCACTTTACCACTTGGTGGACAAACAAACTTTGCCCAAACAGTTTTATCTGTTGATGCATTTTGAGATAACCATTGTGATGGAACCGGATCATTGATAGAAGTAGCACAACGGTTAGTCATGCTTTTCCATGGTAGTGAGCCATAAGCTGTAGTATAAGCAGCTACATTTAATGTTTCTGCAAAACAAGGTTCGTCATGTTTGTAGTTTGAGTTTGGTACTCCTAATGATGTAAAAGGAGTTCCAACATTACCTGGTGAATCTGCGTCATACAATCCTAAGCCCGCATCAGTTATCTGCATACTGAAATAACCTGAGATACAATCGCCGGCATCTAATAAATCGCATGTTGCGTAACTTCCACCATCTACCTGAATATAATAATATTTATTTGGATCCAAACAGGTAGCTATTAAACTATTTCCTTCGTTACAAAGAATGCTGTTACCACATGTATTATAAATATCATAGTATGATACGGTTACAGCACCAGCTTCTAAAGCTTCCTGTATTCCATGATCCTGAGAAATAATTGGTGTCCATAAGAAACGAGGATCCGTACAATGTGCATTGGTACCGTCACCTAAAATTGGTTCCCATACAGCAACTTGCAAATCAAGGTCATCATCAATACTGTTTGGTCTTCCTGATGGTGCAGATTGTGCTGTAATACGTACAGAACCTGAAGCAGGTGGTCTGAACCTGAACCAAACATCTCTATCTAATGGTTGTGTAAAGTCTGCACGCCATGGCAAATCCGGTGTTGCACAAAAATTATCAAAGATACCTGCGCCATTGCCATTAGCATTGCTTGTTGGAATAAGGGTGCCACCGTTTGGCACTACACCTAAATCTATTGCTGCACAAATTGTATCATTTATTGGTGCACCACCTAAGCTTGGTGCAGTAGTAATCTTATTTGTTCCATTATTAAAAGACCAAACGCCTTCGTAACATGTAGATATCAGACCTGCATCTTCCACTTGTACATAATAAATAGTATTGGGTTCAGGACATTTTAATCTGAAAAGATCGGCATAGCAAGGTGCACCAAATCCTATTCCTGTGGTTGCGTCACACACATCACCCGGAATATTCATCTCATCTTGTTGTACCAAATTTCCACCAACCGGACATGCAAAAGACGAAGCATTTTTGTAAAAAGTTACTCTTGAGTTGAACGTTGTACCTAACAAGCATAATGTCCCTCTATTTCCATTTCCAAAAACATTATCATCATTATACCAATATATCCAATCTGGTGGAATACCGCTTCCTGTTGTAAATTTATACCATACGGTCGCAGTATGTGTACCACTTGTTCCAGGACCACCTGGCGAGGCATTTGGTTCTCCACCTTCTGCAGATGAACATTTATTAGTATGAGGTAAAGCAAAGTATGGTGCAGCTGTAAATTTATTGGCAAGACTCCAGTTTACACCTGTAGTTGTACCATTTACTAAACCGTTTGTTGTAATATATCCTAAATCTGTTGCACCGCAAATATTATCTGATGGTCTGAATGCATCTTTTCGAACGCGAACAGAAAAATCTATGTTATCTGCTAATATACTCGTATGATCTACTTGAATATAATACCAGCTTGATGGATCAAGGCATTGAAAATCCAGATTAGCATCAGAATTTGTTATATCAAATCCATTATCAGATCCAACATGAGATAAATTGGCAAAACTTTCACACGTTCTTGTACCTGTTCCTGTATTATCTTTCCAAAGAGAGAAAACCGGAAATGCATCAATACTAGAAGAACCTAATTTGCTTACAATAACCTGGTATGTATGCTGCAAAGTGGTAGAACCTGCAGGTGCTGCCGGTGTTTGGAATTTATACCAGACTGTTCTGTCTAAACCACCGGTCATATTATCAGGTTCACCACCAGCAACAGTTGCACAGGCGTTAGATTGGTTTGTTATAAATAAATCAGTATTGGTTAAGTTTGATAATGGTGCAGGTGATGTGCCTAAATCTAAAGCATCACAAATTCTGTCAGGACCTGCCTGTACACCATTATCACGAACACTTATATTAAATCTCGCCATATCGCAAGTAGAGATACCTTGAGTTTCTACCTGGATATAGTATGTCTGGTTTGGTTTCGGACATCTTATGTCAATATCACTGGCATCTATACCTGTTGAGCCTACCTGATTAATTTGGGTAAAAGGATTTGTGCTATATGTGAACGGACAACCAGTCAAGGTACTTGGACCTTCATAAACTCTACACCATGCAAAAGAAGTTTCGCCTGCTATACAAAGAATACCGCCTGAACCGGAGCCGCCGATGGCAGATGCATCTACATTTATATTTGTTCCCGGATTTGCACCTGTGGTAAATTTCATCCAAACGGTTTCATCACCACTACCATTATTAGGCTCATTAGATGCGCAGATATCTTCTGTAGAATATCCAATATTGGTAAAATTATTTCGTGTGAGTGTGCCGCCTGAATTTAAGGCTCCTAAATTATTAGAGCCACATATATAATCATCTGATGTTTGTGCACGAAAATTTCCGGTAACTTCCCATTGATAGGTTACTGTTATGGTTCCTACACAATTCCAGCCACCATTAAAACCTGCATTATAATTACAGGTCGCTGTATATGGACCATAAGTACCATTTACATTTGTTGGAAACGCCCTGTTCACATTTACGGTACAAGCTAAATCACTTACAACGTTTGCGAAACCACCGCCAATACAAGCATCTGCACAATCTTCGTCCCAACCTTCTACATTAAAATCTATATTTCCACCAGGCCACTGACATGCAAAATCATAATTTCTGTCCCATGGTACAAAGCTTGGATTATTTGAATTACTATTTGCATCATCACCCAAATTATAGCAAGCTTCATCTACATCAGTTCCACCATCATCAATGTCCCAAACCCAGTCGATCTGGTTATCTGAGGTACTTAAGCAGTTGGCATCACAATTTGTACCGCCTGTATTAACTGCTTCTATTCTTGTAATTCTCAGCTTCATGTTTTTTTGTGCATATACACCATTGGATATACAAAACATGATTAAGAGTAAGCATATTGAAAATATTTTTTTGTAGACTTTTTTCATAGCGTATAGTTTATGAATATCTTATATTTTAATTCTTGGTTGGTATTGGCTGTTGTTGTTTCAATTTAGCTTCTTCCATAGCTTGCACATACTCATTGTATGATGTCGTATTTTTGATTTTCAGGAAATCTTCCGTTTTCATTGGTGCAAATGCAGCAAAAGATTGTATGGCAGCATTTTCGAATGAAGCGACATCAAATTTACTAAAGGTAAGCAGCATGAACGAACTCCATTCTTTCATTGAAACTTTGTAAACATTTGGGTCGTTCTCAAAAGCCTTGAATAGTTTTGAAGCTGCATTTACGTTATCGCCAAAAGAAAAACTATAAGCATGTAATGAATAGTTTAACACATCATTAGGTATTAGTCCTTTTGCCAGTTCATAAGTTCTTTGTGTTTTTTGGTCGCAGCTGCATGGTGTTTCTGCACTAATGTCTATAGTTTGATAATATCCTTTTGCTGTAGGTGCAATTTTATTATTTGTACTATCCTGAGCATATGAAAGAGAGTGAACAATGACTAATACAAATAAGAGATGTATAATTTTTTTCATAATAAACTTATTTTACGACTTAGCATAAAGTTAACAAAAAAACTATTCAAATGGATAATTTTTTAAATTTAAATTAACATAAGTCAAGTTTATCCACGATGCGGACTTACAAATAGAAAATGCTGAAATATAATTATTTACATAAAATCCTGATTCTATAGATTTGGATTGGAATGCATCACTTAAATGTTAACTTTCAGCTGCTGAAAATTACACATTGTTTTTTGATGCGATCAATTTTATAAACTGTCTCAAATATAATCGACGCAAAATTACGATCCGTTATCTACAACATACTTTATTATCTTTGATACATGAGTATGGCACTTAGACGGCATTTTGAAAAGATCACACCACTGACAGATCAGGAATTTGATTATATCCTATCTCATTTTACAGCTAAAAAACTAAAAAAGCATCAATATTTATTACAGGCAGGTGACTTAATACAAAATGATCACTTCGTAACCAAAGGTCTTTTAAAAGCAACACATACAGATCATGATGGCAAAGAGCATATTATGCAGTTTGCCATGGAAGATTGGTGGATTACCGATTTCCAAGCTTATTTTACACAAACTGTTGCCACTTTAAATATTGATTGTGTAGAAGACACTGAAGTACTTTGCCTGTCGCTCACCAACAGAGAAAAGATATGTGCTGACATGCATAAGATCGAACACTTTTTCAGAAAGAAATCTAACATGGGTTATATTGCCTTGCAACGAAGAATATTATCGTTATTGAATAGTAATGCCAAACAACGTTATGAGGAACTTTTAGCACAATATCCTGCTTTATTTCAGCGTGTACCCAAAACCCTAATTGCATCTTATCTTGGTGTTTCAAGAGAAACACTTAGCCGATTTTCTTCTTAGTGTGACATACATCACACAAAACATGTGACATACTTCCTGTGTTAGTTATTATAACATTTGCAATTTTGCATGGAAAATTTAAATAATTTAAGATGAAAAGAATACTATTATCCGAAACAATATTTATGGCTACCTGTCTGCTGATGCTTACAAACAAAACGACAATTGCTCAAAATCATAAATCAAACAAAATGAATAAAAAAATATTATTTGTGGTAACGAGCCACGACAAAAAAGGCAACACCGGTGAATCTACTGGTTATTATTTAGGAGAAGTTTCTCATCCTTGGGAAGTTTTACATCATGCAGGTTATGAAATTGATTTTGTAAGTCCGCAAGGTGGCAAAGCTCCTGTTGATGGTTTTAATTTAAACGATTCAGTAAATAGTAAATTTTGGAATGATAGTATATATCGTTATAAAGTAGAACATACTTTGAAACCATCTGAAGTGAAACCGGATGAATATGCAGCAATCTTCTATTCAGGTGGTCACGGTGCCATGTGGGATTTTGCTGATAATATAGAATTAGCAGCTATTGCAGCTAATATCTATGAAAAAAATGGAATTGTTGCAGCTGTTTGTCACGGACCGGCAGCACTTGTAAATATCAAACTAAGTAATGGAAATTATTTGGTAAATGGAAAAAAAATAAATGCCTTTACCAATGAAGAAGAAACTGCGGTTGGTCTTGAAAAAGTGGTTCCATTTCTATTAGAAACCAAATTGATTGAACGCGGTGCAAAGTTTGAAAAATCCGGATTATGGCAGCCACATATTACAAGTGACCATAGAGTAATTACAGGGCAAAATCCTCAATCTGCAAAAGGAGTTGGTGAAGCTATCTTAGCAGCAATAAGAAACAATATTCAACACAAATAAAAAAATTACAAAATGGATTTAAAAATTAAAGACAAGATTGCTTTCATTAGCGGCTCTACAGCAGGCATCGGCTTTGCTATTGCAAAAAGACTTGCTGATGAAAATGCGCAAGTAATTATTAATGGAAGAACGCAGGCAAGTGTCGACAAAGCTGTTACTGAACTTAAAGAACTGACAAACAATCAAAAAATTTCAGGTATTGCTGCTGATTTTTCGAAAATAGATGAGATCAATAATCTATTGAAAACACTTCCAGATGTTGATATTCTTATCAATAACGCAGGCATATTTGAGCCTAAAGAATTTGCAGATATTCCTGATGAAGATTGGTTTCGATTATTTGATATTAATGTGATGAGTGGTGTTCGTTTATCAAGACATTATTTTCCTAAGATGTTGGAAAAAAACTGGGGTCGCATTATCTTTATCTCAAGCGAATCAGCCGTATCCATTCCGAGTGAAATGATACATTATGGCATGACAAAAACAGCACAGCTGGCAGTAAGCAGAGGTTTGGCAGAATTAACCAAAGGTACAGATGTAACCATAAATGCTATATTGCCCGGACCAACAAGATCAAGAGGTATCGGTGGATTTTTAGAAGACTTGTCTACTGCCGGAAATATTACGACAGAACAGGTAGAACAGGATTTTTTTAAAAACATGCGTCCAACATCTTTGTTGCAACGCTTTGCTGATGTGGAAGAAGTTGCAGACACAGTTGCCTATTATGTGAGTTCATTAGCATCTGCAACTAATGGCGCATCTATTCGTGTAGAAGGCGGTTTGATAAAAACTATTCTTTAAAATAATTTTTATTTGAGATGTGAAACTGTAGCAGTTTTACATCTCATTTTTTAAAATCCTACAACAATTTTGTAATTGCCATTTACTTTTACACTTGCTAAATAACCACCATCTACAGTTTTTAATTCGGAAGAAACAATGTTTGTTCCTGTAATGATTGGAGTACTAAATCTATTAGGAATCCATAAAACAGCAGTACCTTCTTTAGTAGTATTTGCCTGCAATTCCATTGTACCGTCATCAGGATTTGAAATAAGTTTTATTGGCTTTCCGCAGATAGCATTTGGTCGTGTTCTGCTTAAAACATTCAGGAAATGTTCATTATTATTTCCTGTGTAAATACCGTCCTTATTCAATTCAATTAAATGCAACGAAGTATTGGAATATTGTGTTCCGTCCCAACTGATTCCATGCGGATCACCTGGCGCTTGTGACCATTGCCAGAAAGTTGAGCCTGTGAAATACTCATCTTCTTTTTTCGCAAATCTTTTCATTTTTGCTGCATCTGTAACCGGGTTATCAAAGAAACCATATTCACCCATAAACATGGCTGATTTATAATAATTGGCAATGTCATATAAAAAATCATAACCGCCTTCTATGGTGTAAGCATAAGATATTGCTTCAAAATAAGAATGAGCGCCGAAGACGATATTATCATCTGTTGTAAAATCAGCTGCCGTAACAAATGGAAATGGTTGTCCGTTCCAGGTTACGCTAATTTCAAAAAAGATGATATGATGAAATGAATTGCTTTGATTTTCCGCATCGCGAATACTGCTTATTGTTTTTTTATAAAACAAGGTCAGCTTATCTGATTCTTCAGCTAATGATTCATTTCCGAGACCAGGTTCATTAATCAAATCATAACCTACCACATTTGCATAGCCTGCAGTTTGTTTTACCAATGTGCTCCACGCATTGATACATGCGTCCTGCATACCATTTTTATTGTTCCAGAAATTTTCAAACGCTTGTACAACAGCAGGTGCACTTTCACGCGATCCATCTGTAGTGCAGGTAGAAGCACCATCTGTAATAGTTGCCCAATCAGGTGCGCCGTCCCAGCCTTTATTGGGTTTGTCGCATGCTTCGCTAACAGGCGAAGCAATATATTTTCCGTAAGCATCTTGATGCATATCCAACATCACATAGATATTATATTTTGCGGCTGTTTCAATTACATCCTTTATTTCCTGAATGTATGCTTGATTATAATTTCCTTTTTGTGGTTCCAGTTTGCTCCAGCTAAAAAGTAAGCGAATACAATTGATGCCATATTTTGACATCAATTTCAAATCATTTTCTTCGTATTGTTTTTGTGTAGCAACCGTTGGATTTGCCTGCCAGTAATCACCTAAAACATTATAATTAACACCACGCAAAATTATAAATCTGCCATCCTGATCATAAATTCCTGCGTCAGTACCTTTCTTCGCATACAATAGCTTTGTAGGATTTATTTTTCCTGTATCTTTTTTACAAGAAAACAAAAGCAATGAAATACTTAAAAAGAAGAAGGTATACTTATGCATGTGGTTTTATTTTATCTTAAATATACCGAGATTTTTTTATAAAAAAGAAAGGCTTAATATTTTGTATTAAGCCTTCTATAAAATCTATTAATAGTTATTTACTTTTCTTTTTTAGTTTTTTCGTTCGTTGCTGAACCCAATTTTTCAAATTCTTTATCAATATAATAAAGGCTTTGCGCACCTTTACCAATCAATTTTATTTTGTCGATGATACGGTTGAATTGTACTTCTTCTTCGCGTTGTTCCAATACAAAAAACTGAAGAAAATCTTCTGTTGCATGATCGTCTTCCTGTTGCGTAACTTTCAGAATATTGTAGATAGATTTGGTTACTTTTTGTTCATTGCTCAATGAATGCTCGCATACTTCCAAAATATCTTTAAAGTCAACTTTCGATTGTTTTACAGCAGGCACAATAGCATGTCCGCCTACTTCATTAATGTAATCAAAGAATTTCATAAAATGCAGATGTTCTTCATCTGATTGTTTGCGGAAGAATTTAGCACAGCCTTCCAGTCCTTCTTTTTCGCACCATGCGGCTACTGCCAAATAGCTAAAGAATGCACCTGCTTCTAATTCAAGATGTACATTTAAAGCTTTCTCTACTTTTTTAGGTATAATCATAAAATATTATTTGCTGCAATTTAACGCTTTCCATGCAAATTTAGTTTTAATAAATTTAAATTAGTGAAAATTTAAGAATGAATGACTTTGGCTTTTCGATCGAAACACTAATAGATACAGACAAACAAAGGCTTTGGCAGCACATTACACAAATGAAAAATGTGAATGCAGAATTGATGCCTTTTGTAAAAATGACTTATCCAAAAGACAAAAGTGAAATTGGCAACAATGATGTGCCGTTAGATGAAATACTCTTTAAGAGTTATATTTTATTGTTTGGTTTTATTCCAATTGATATTCATTATTTGAAATTGGACAAGATAGATTTTGGCAATGCATTCTACGAAAACTCAACAACATTCACACATAAATACTGGAAGCATACACGCACATTAACAGCACAAGGTAATAAAACGTTAGTTCGTGATGAAGTTCATTTTCTGCCGAGATTTGCACCATTAGGAAATGTGATGCTGCCTGTTATTAAAAGAGTTTTTGAGAACAGGCATGAGAAACTGAAGAAAAATTTTAATGAATGATATTTTTTATATCTTTATAATATGAAGAATACCATATTATCTACATTTATCCTTTTTAGCTTATTGTTTTCAGTTGATATTTTTGCTGACAATAATATTGCAAGTACTGCTAAAGAAGTGGTGTTGTATCCGCAAGGTGCGCAAGTAACACGTGTTGCCAAAGCTGAATTAAAGAAAGGCAAGAATGAAATTGTGATCGCTAATCTTTCGCCATTTATGAACAGCAGCAGCATACAGGTTACAGGCAACGGTAACTACACGATCGCTTCGGTTTCGCATAAATATAATTTCCTGGAAGAAGAGCAAAAGAAAAACCAACTGACGAATTTAAAAGCAAGAATTGATTCTTTAGAAAATGAAATCAATATACAGAATGCTTATTTAACGGTTGCGGTTGAGCAGAAAAATATGTTGCTGAAAAATCAATCTATTGGTGGCGCAAGTATTGGTGTAAAGACTTTAGACTTAAAAGAAGCTATTGAATTTCACAAGCAAAAAATGACAGAATCGGAATTGGAAAAAGTGAAGATAAACAGCAAAATTGCAGCACTGACTATTCTAAAAGATAAGCTCGACAAACAAGCTTTAAGCACCAAATCATTATCTACCAAAACCACCAGCGACATAGTAATTACTATTAACAGCAATGAAACTATAAATACAGATCTGAAGATCTCTTATTTTGTTTCGGAAGCAAAATGGCTGCCTTATTACGATGTGAAAGTGAAGAATATAAACACGCCAATTGACTTTTCTTACAAAGCAAAAATATCACAATCAACAGGTGAAGAATGGAAAGATGTACTGCTAACTTTATCAACTTCAGAACCACAGCTTGGTGGACAGAAACCTTATTTATTGAAATGGAATTTGAGGCTGAATGATTATTCAAACAATTATGATCGTCCCAAATTTGATGTTTCCGGTTTGCCACAATATAATTTTGTACAAGGAAAAGTAACTGACGATAATGGTGAACCATTAATTGGTGTAAATGTTAATGCAAAAGGCACAACAGTTGGAGCAGTAACAGATATTGATGGAAATTATGCATTAGAAATTCCAAATGGTGCTAAGATGTTGGTGTTTAGTTATGTTGGATATTCAAATGTAGAAAAACCAATTGCAAGTAGTGTAGTGAATGCAGTGTTAATAGAGGATCAAATAAACTTAGAAGAAGTTGTTGTAACATCTTCTAAGTTTATGAAAAGAGAGAAAAAATCAAGTTCCTATTCTTATAGCGATGCACTTAATGGTAAAATTTCAGGAACCAATGCTGTAGAAACTGAAGAATCTTACACACCTATTGATGTGAACTTCAACATCAAAACGCCTTATACAATTTTAAGTGATGGTAAAATAAATTCTGTTGATATTAATTCTTACGACGTGCCTGCATCTTATAAATATTATGCAATTCCAAAGTTAGATAAGAGTGCTTTTTTAACTGCATTATTAACCAATTGGACAGACTTAAATTTACTACCTGGTGAAGCAAATTTGTATTTCGAAAATACTTACGTTGGCAAGTCTGTTATCAATCCTGATATTACAGAAGATACTTTAGAAATTTCTTTAGGAAGAGATAAGAATGTAATTGTAAAGCGTGAACTGGTAAAAGATTTTTCTAAGAAACAATTTATTGGTGGTAATCGAATTATCAATAAAGCCTGGGAAATTTCTGTAAAAAACAATAAAAAGCAGCCGATAGAAATTATACTGCAAGATCAGTTTCCAATCTCTACGCAAAAAGAAATTAGTGTAGAACAAATAGAAAAAAGCAATGCAGAATTGGACCAAGAAACAGGTCTTTTAAAATGGAAATTATTTGTAGAACCAACAGTAGAGAAGAAAGTGCAATTGAAATATTCTGTGAAATATCCGAAAGGTGAATACCTTAAAGTAGAATAAAAATAAGTTTAAGTAGAAATAATAAAACGCCACGAAAATTCGTGGCGTTTTATTTAAAGATTTGATTTACTTTTTAATTATCTGATAAGTTGCTTGTTCATTTTCTGATAGAATTTGCAGCATATAAACTCCCGAACTATAACTTCTCAAACCTATTTCATCATTGATGTTTGCTGTGTTCTTATATTCTTTATCTGAGATTATTCTTCCGTCTACACTTATTAACTTGATGTAGAATGTAGAAGATTTCTTAGCGTCTAATTGTATAGATACAAAATCATCAGTTGGATTTGGGAATACTTTTATTTTGTTTATGAATGAAATATCATTAATGGTTGCGGTAGGAATTTGAATTACAGTTATAGCATTATTCGTTATAATTGGTGTGTTGACATCAAATTTAATATACGCTTTATTATATATAGATGATCCTTGAAGTAATGTATTTTTCGTTTTGATTTTATAAGCTACAAATCCATGACTTGCTTTTTCGTTAGTTGTGCTATCTACTAACTTGATATTTTTAAAATCAAACAATACATATCTATTGTTTATTTGTTCCAAATTGTATTTATGAGATGATGTGATTGGCTGAAAGGTTGTCCAATCTAAATTATTATCTAAAGTATCTTTAATTGAAATATCAAAAGCTGTATCATTTCCTACATTTTGAAAACGAATAGTATAGTATAAATAAGGACTTTGAGCTACTTCACTCAAAGTTAAAATCTGTTTATTTACTTCCTTATCATTCGGATCATAAGATGCGCGAACTATATCTCTCAGCAAATACTGATTATTATTTGGTGAAATATCAATTTGGGCATTATAGATTTTTGTAAAAGCTTGTAATGTATCATTTGCAATTATTGTAGCTGGTGCAACAAAATTAACGGTAATATTTTTTGTTGTAAATAAAGGTAAGTTTGAAATATTCCAAATTATTGTATCACCAACTATTGATGTTGGGTTTGGTATTGCATTCTGGTAATTTAATCTGCTATCTAGTTTTAGTTTTATAGTGCCATTATAATTTTGGCCACTTTCATTAGTGTAACTAATAGTATAAGTACCATTTCTATTGGGTCTTGTTAACCAGTTATTTGTTATAACAATTGATGCATCATTTACAAAAGCAGGTGCTGCGAGTTTGAAATTGACAGTATCTTTATTTCCATAATTTGAATGCGAAATATTTTGCGAAACGGGAACAGTGCTAAAGTTGGCAAAGTTGGAGATGGGTTGGATTGTATATGAACCTGTATCATTTACGAAATAATATTTTCCCGTATCTGCTGAAATATGTGTATTCGTATTTCCATCTTTTGTGGCTTGTATTTTTATATTATCTACAAAAATATCAGCAACATCAGGTTTATTATTAGCATTAATATCCTTGTAGACACGGCCAAAAACTTGATTGATCACACTTCCACAATAAGATTGAATTTCACTCTGATTACTGCAAGCCGATGGATTTCCTGATATACTTATTTGCATGGAAACACCATTATTGGCTAATAAATTATAGATACCACAGCAATTTGTCAAATTTGGATTATCAGTTACCAGCAAGTCTTCACAAAATTTTATTTGTTTAAGAAAATCTAATTTTTTTAACCCTGAATTATTAGATATCAATAAATCGCCCATTATTCTATCTGGTATTATACCTGTTGAGAAATCAAAAATATCAACATAATTTAATTTATTATTAAAAAGCATTATTTCTACAAATGAGAATGAAGTCAAAACAGCAAGCACTTTATTCATGCCAGATATGCTATCTAAAAGTGGATTGAAATTAATAGTTATTTTTTGTGAAGTATTTTGAGCAAATTTTATCTTCTTTAATTTACTATTATTAGTGATATTTATTTCATTATAGGTACGCCAAGCAGGTGCCGAAGATAAATCTATATTTTCAAGGCTATTATTTTTGTCCATAGTTAATCCGCCAACTGAAAAATCCTTTATGGCTGACACATCTACTACCATTGGATTTTCGCTAATAGTTAAGGAATTTACTAATTTATCAAATGGAAGCGATACTGATGGCAATATTAAACCTGATAATGATGTAATAGAATCACACTTAACAATGGAAATAGTTTTTGAGTCTGCAGTTAAGTCTAAGTTCTGAACACCTTGCAGGTTCTTTAAAGCATCACAATCATAAAAAGATAATACTATGTTGCCATTAAATTTTATATTTCCAAATCCTGTCAAATCATTTAGTTTGGAATTGAATTGAATCAAAATATCAGAATGATAAGTACCATTTCCCAAATCAATTCCTGACAGGTATTTTAAATTCCTTAGTCCATTTATATTAGTTATACCAGTATTAAATAACTGAATAGATTGCGCTGTATCCAAACTACTCAACGCATCAATATTAGTAATTCCGTTGCCATTAATAGTTAATGTACCTGTTACCACATCATAATTAAAAGCATTTACTTGTGCTTGAGTAGTAAGTGTCAAATCTCCGTTATAAGTCAAACTATATGCTTTTGTCATTAACAAAATCAGAAACCAAATTAAAATATTCTTTTTCATCTTTAAAAAAATCTTTCATAAAAATAAATAATAATTCTTATAATAACATAAAACGCCACGAAAATTCGTGGCGTTTTTTTTTATCTGATGCTCCGATAAACTACTCAGCATGACAAGTTATATTATCCAGCTACATGCTGTTTGATCAGGTTCAATGCAGAACCTGCAACGAACCAACCGATTTGTTGTGCATTATATGAGTGTGCAACTTCAAAACTTTCTGACGAACCATCTTTATGATTCAACACAATTGTTAAGTTTTTGCCTGGTGCAAATTCTGTTAAACCTGTAATATCAATCGTATCATTTTCCTGAATTTTTTCGTAGTCGTTCTTGTCGATGAACGTCAACGCTAACATTCCTTGTTTTTTAAGGTTTGTTTCGTGAATACGTGCAAATGATTTTACTACAACTGCACGAGCACCTAAATGACGTGGTTCCATCGCTGCGTGTTCTCTTGAAGAACCTTCGCCATAGTTTTCATCACCAAATACAACTGAACCTAAACCAGCTGCTTTATATGCACGTGCCGTTGCCGGAACAGGACCATATTCACCAGTAAGTTCATTTAAAACTGTATCTGTTTTATCGTTAAATGCATTTACTGCACCGATTAGCATATTGTTAGAAATGTTATCTAAATGACCTCTGTAACGCAACCATGGACCAGCCATAGAAATGTGATCTGTCGTACATTTTCCTTTTGCTTTAATCAATAATTTTAAACCTTTTAAGTCTGTGCCTTCCCAAGCCTTGAAGCTTTCCAACAACTGTAAACGTTCTGATGTTGGACTTACAATTACTTCTACAGCAGAACCATCTTCTGCCGGTGCCTGAAAACCTGCGTCTTCTACAGCAAAACCTAGTGGTGGTAATTCAAAACCTGTTGGTACATCTAATTTTACCTGTTCGCCATTTTCGTTAGTTAATGTGTCTGTTAAAGGATTAAAATCTAAGCGACCGGCAATTGCTAATGCTGTTACCAATTCCGGTGAACCTACAAACGCATATGTGTTTGGATTTCCATCAGCACGCTTTGCAAAGTTTCTGTTGAATGAGTGAACGATCGTATTTTTTTCACCTAATTCAGCACCTTCTCTACTCCATTGTCCGATACAAGGTCCGCAAGCATTAGCAAATACGTTTGCGCCAATTTCATCAAACAATTTTATAAAACCATCTCTTTCGATAGTGAAACGAACTTGTTCAGAGCCTGGTGTGATAGTAAATTGTGCTTTTGATTTTAAGTTTTTTTCTTTTACTTGTTTTGCTAAAGATGCAGCACGAGAAATATCTTCGTAAGATGAGTTTGTGCATGAACCAATCAAACCAACTTTAATATCTAAAGGCCAGCCATTTTTAATTGCTTCTTCCTTTAATTTAGAAATTGGTGTTGCTAAATCCGGTGTGAAAGGTCCGTTTAAATAGGGTTCTAAAGTATCTAAATCAATTTCGATAACCTGATCAAAATATTTTTCAGGTTCTGCATAACATTCTGCATCTGCATTTAAGTATGGTTTGATAGTATCTGCCAAAGCAGCAACATCAGCTCTGCCGGTTCCTGCCAGGTATCTTGACATAGAGTCATCATAACCGAAAGTTGAAGTAGTTGCACCGATTTCAGCACCCATGTTTGCAATTGTTCCTTTTCCTGTACAAGACATTGAAGTAACACCTTCACCAAAATATTCAACGATCGCACCAGTTCCACCTTTTACAGTTAAGATACCAGCCACTTTTAAGATCACATCTTTAGCAGATGTCCAACCGTTTAATTTACCTGTTAACTTAACACCAATTAATTTTGGCCATTTAAGTTCCCAAGCCATGCCAGCCATAACGTCAACCGCATCAGCACCACCAACACCAATTGCGATCATCCCTAAACCACCGGCGTTTACTGTGTGTGAGTCAGTACCGATCATCATTCCACCAGGAAATGCGTAATTTTCTAAAACTACCTGGTGAATGATACCTGCGCCCGGTTTCCAGAAACCTAAGCCATATTTATTAGAGATGGAAGCTAAGAAATTATATACTTCGTTATTTTTATTAATTGCATCCTGTAAATCTTTATCAGCACCAATTTTTGCCTGGATTAAGTGATCTGCATGAACTGTTGAAGGAACAGCAACTTTTTTTCTGCCAGCCTGCATAAATTGCAATAATGCCATTTGTGCCGTTGCATCTTGCATCGCAACGCGATCCGGTGCGAAATCTACATACGATTTTCCACGTTCAAAATTCTGTAAATCCTGCGATTCGTGTAAGTGTGCGTAAAGGATTTTTTCCGCTAAGGTTAAAGGTCTGTTTAAAAGTGCTTTTGCTCTGTCTACTTTTACAGGAAATTCTGTATAGACTTTTTTAATCATATCCAAATCAAAAATCATGGAAATTGTATTTAAAAGATTAGAAAATAAGTGTTATTTCAGACCGCAAAGGTACAATTTTTGCGCCTAAAATGTTCTATTTATATTAATTTAGATTTAGTATAAATAGTTCCTTTCTTGAAAAAATTAAATTATTTTAGGATATGCCGACTTACGACACACAAAAAACAATTGAAGCTGCCTTGACGCATTTTAATAAAAGAGCTTATAATGCTGCTTTGGCTTTTAAGGTTGATTCTTTTGATGAAGGTTGTTTATATGTTCAGGCCAGTTTTAATTTTGCTTATTATGTGAATGTAGATATTGAATGCAGAGAAGTAATTTATACCAATATAAAACCAGATGCTTCATGGCCAGATGCGTGGAATAACGACCAGATTTTTTTGTTGGATGAATATGAGTTAGCAAATATAATTGATTTTAAAGAAATAGAAATTAATACTGACCAACCTTATTTTGGAATTGTATTTAATATTATTGGCAAAGAAAATTATTTTATAAATGGAACAGTCATTTTCACTTCATTATACATTAACTGGCGATATCCTGCACATGAAGACTGATCTAAAATTTATTTTCCTTCAAAATATAATCAGCAATTTTTTTATTTACTAACCTGCTTGCATGCGGATCGAAGTTGTTCACTACTTTATCTTCTACTTTTAAATCTTTGGTTAGAGCATCAACATCTATCTTGTCTACCAATTTTGAGTCAATATATTGCTGCATGAAATTTAAGTGCATATTGAAAGGATTTTTTTTATCAGCCACAAAAAGTGGAAAACCTATAAATACCAACTTTATTTTATTGGCTTCACAATAATTTATGATGGCATCACAATTTTGCAAATGTTCTTGTATTAATTCCTTATTCTTTAAGCCATTTGCTAAAGCATCTAAATATTCCTGTGCATCTTTGTGTGGCATTGCCCAATAGATATAATTGAAGAAGAAACTGCCTTTTACTATTTTCTGAACAAATGTATTTATATCGTTATAAGGTGTGAAAGAAAATTTGTAACCATACTTCGGCAAGAGTTCATCAATATCGTTTGAAAAATATTGCCAGAAAACAACATTTGGTTTTATTGGTGCTAAGGTTAAAATATCCGTTTCTTTTTTTGTGCCAATTCCGTTTACACCTAAATTATATACATTATAATTTGACAACGATTTTCTTATAATGTTACTATATCTGTCTGCTATATTTTCAATGCCATGACCTTCTGTAAATGAGTCGCCAATAAAAAAGATAGTTTTATTGTTTACATTATGTTCAAACGTTTCATCTCTGAAACCATTAGCATTTATTGGATTCCAGTACTTTATCGACCATAATTTTCCTGCGTAAGAATATCCAACTGCATGGCTTTTAGTTTTGAAACTAAAGTATACTTCTACGAAGTAAAAAATATTCAGAGATACTATTATTGAAAATAATGTTGCTTTTACAGCGGTTGAAATTTTCAGATTTTTAGAAATAAATCTTTTATAAGAAAATAAACTTAATGCAATTATTAAGACCAAATAAATTCTTCTGTTTAAGATAATGCGCTGCATATCAGCCATCGTATTAAAAACAGAAAAATGGTTTGGAATTGTATAAAATACTGCGTAATGCAGTATCAGTAGAAAAAATACAACTAATACAATTTGAAAATTCTTCATTGAATTATTTGGCTGTAAAAATAAAGTTTTAATACATCTTTTTTGATTGCAGCACTCTTTATTCTAACAAAGTAACATTTCCTTTTTTTGTAATTTTATTTGCAGCACCAACCGCACGATATTCTACATAAAAAGCATATACTTCTACCTGATCGCGTTCGCCTTTGTATTCACCGTTCCAGCCAATATTTATATCATGCGATTCAAACACTTTTAAGCCATAACGATCATAAATAATTAAATAGAATTCTTCTAAAGGACAAGCATATCTTGCACGGAAAATATCATTTACGCCATCGTTATTTGGTGAAAAAGCATTTGGAATAAAAAATTGCGCATCGCAATTTGATGTAGAATCATTATTTATTTGAATTAAAATTGAATCTTGATTTATGCAATTATTTCTGTCGGTTACGTTTACATAATACCAGGTATTTTGAATTACTTGTGTAGTTGGATTAAAAATATTTGCATTAGAAACTGAGTCAAATGGCAACCATGAATATGCGTAAGTATTATTAAATGGTGTTTGTAATTGTACGGTTGCATTTGGTATAACTAAGATCGAACTCGCAGTAATTGCTGCTATTGGCAAAGGCAAGGTACTAATTTTTAATATAGTTGTGCTATCACATCCATTTGAACCAATGTTTGATGCAACTGTATAAAATCCATCAGTTTTATAAGTCTGATTATTGATTTGAAAACTATCACCAACACAAATTGACCTGAAAATAGTATCTGATTTACCAATTATTACATTTAGAATTGTATGCACAATGCTATCGCAACCGTTAGTGTTTGTTAGTGAATCCAAGTAAAGACCAGCTTCTTTGTAAATGTGATTTCCGACAATTAAGCTATCTCCTTTGCAAATAGTTTTTAGTATAAAATCATTAGAACCTAATACTTTTATATTTGTGATATACAAACTATCACAACCAAGTTTATTTCTGAAAGTATCAATTATTATTGCAGCAAAATAATAGTATTGATTATGAACTTTCACGCTATCACCTAAACATAAATTAATGTTTTCGACAACAGTATCTTTAGCATTCACGTTTATAAAACTATAAATAATACTATCGCAAGAAAAAGCATTTACCAATGTATCGATATAGTTTCCAGTTTGGTTATAAATATGATTTCCGATTTGAATAAAATCACCTGAACAAAATGTTCTTCTGATCGTATCTACATTTCTTGGATTAACAAAAAGGTTAGTAATTATAATGCTATCACAGCCTTTTGCACTTGTTAAAGTATCAAAATAAATTCCTGATCGAGTGTAAAAATGATTACCAACCTGTATAGAATCATTTTGGCAAATTGTAATATTCTGAACTACAGAATCTCTTAAGCTTAATCTATAAGTTGTGAAAAAAGAATCAGAACAACCATTAATCTTTACAATCTTTTTTATCGAATAAGTTCCTGTATCAGCAATTGTAAAAGGATTTATCGTGAATGGATTTCCTGTAAATATTGTACCATTTGGCTTCGTCCAAACATAAGTAATAAATTGTGAAGATGGATAGCTCAGCCTTATTTCATTGCCAACACAAAGGAAACCATCTTTATTGATCGGTTGAAATTTTGCTGAATCAACACTTACCTGTTGTGTGATTCCATTGCCACAAGCATCAATAATTCTTACGGTGTAAATACCATAGCTACTCACGTGAAAAGTATTGCTGTCTTGCAAAGGAAAAGTTTGCGGTCCATTAATAATCTCATATTTAAAAGGCGCTACACCACGAGTGCTGTCTGCATTTAACTGCAAATAAATTTGTCCGCCACAAGTAATAGAATTGCTTGATTGATAATTGTATAATGAGTAAGGTGGAATTTCAATCGTATCATAAATAACCCAACAATCTTTATAATTATTATTTACAGCAATACCTTCCTGACCAATTGCATATTCTATGACAACACTATATTTCCCTGATAGAATGGACGTTATAGAATCTATATTTGTATAAATATGACTAAAAAGAACACTATCATTTTCTATTTTCTTTATAGTTACATAGGCGCCATTAACATGATTATTACTGTTGTGAATATTGCCATACAGAATGTTTGCGCCTAAGCAACCTTTCTTATAACTTAGAGAATGATACAGATCAGAAAGTGGCGAATATATAGTTGCTGAATCGATTTCGATATTAAAAATTTTGAAAGAATCAATTACTTCACCACCACAACTATCAAAAGCACGATAATGATAAGTACCTAAAGTCAGACCTTTCAAAATAATAAATTGCGTGAGGTTTGGAAAAGTTTGTGGGTAAATAATAGAATCACTATAAGCATAACCAGGCTTAGTGCTTCCTAAAAACTTGGGACCTGAAAGCAATTGAAAAGTAACTGATGATTTAAAATTGAGAAACCTAAAAGTTTCTGACATAGTAGAATCTATACATCCAATCGTTTGTCCTACATGCTGAACTATTGGTGCTGCAATTACAGGCCATAAATAATTTCTCGTCCAAACTTCACCACATTCATCTGTAATTTTTATTTCATAATTTCTGCCACTTACTTTGGGTGTAACATTAATTTGTGAATAATAAACACTGTCATATAAAGTATCCTGTACAATTTTATTAGAATCAATATCTCTTACCGTTAATCTAAGAGATGTTGCTTGCTGATAATACTCAAAAGGTTGGTGGTATAACAGCATATTATCACGAAAATTCATGTAAGCACCAAGCTTTACAACGCAATTATTATTTGTTTCATAATATTGTTCTATATCAAAAACAAAAGGTGGAATTACAGAGTTCTGAGAATATAAAATATTGCCGCAAGTATCTTGCAAAATGCATATTAAACTGCTGTTGTAGGTTATATTCGGAATGGTATCTATTATTGTAAAATACGAATACGGTGGACTATAATCAGGTATGAATAAAGTTGGAATTACGCGTTTTATGATGGTGTCTGTTGCAGTATATTCTGTCAGCAATATAGGAAAGCCTGCCTTGTCTTTGCTTTGTAAAAAACTCAAAGATACCACCATCGAATCACAGCCAATTTTTTCAATAGAATTGTAACCTATAAAACCCAAATTCCTCAAATCAGAATTATTATTGTTCAAATAAACCGTTCTGGTTTGAAAATTTCCACAATCATCACTCATTCTCAACTCATATTGTGCAGCAATTAAATCAGTGAAAGTATCTGAGGTCTGAACTGCCGAAAAAAACGGAGAAATGATTTGCCAGCTATAAGGTTTCTTGCCTGTTAATGTATCTGCGTTGCCAATTATTTTGCCATCATTTCCACCAAAACATAATGGATTAAAAGGAATCGGATTGCAATTTGGCGATTGATAATTGCCTGTAATTATAAATTGTTTATCAATACTATCATTATTTGTACCATAAGCTCTTACGGTATAATTGCCGGGAAATAAAGAAGTAAAAACATTATTGTTTTGTATCGGAACAGTATTTGGTCCGTTTACAATTGCATATAAAATTGGAAAAGTAGTGCTTGTTGCATAGATAGTGGCTATTCCATTATTTGCGCATGTACTTTCTGTAGTTCTTATAGAATCTATTTGTATCGCACCAAAATTTACTTTTGCAATAAATAAAAACATTGCAACAACAAGAAACTTTTGCATAATACTATTCTTTATAAATGATGAAACATGAATGTGGCTATCCTGCAATTTAATTATAAATTTTTAATTAAAGACATCTTGATGTAAATAAAAACCCATTGTAAGATTTCCAAAGATTTTACTACCAATCTAATTAGCATCTATTATCTTTAACACATGAACTTTCTCGAAGTTTTACAATTAGCTTATCGTTCTGTGCGCACCAATATTGTACGTACTATTATTACCTGCTGTATTATCGGCTTTGGTATTATGGCATTGGTTGGAATTCTGACGGCTGTTGATGGATTAAAAGGTTATCTGGCAAAAAGCTTCAGCAGCATGGGTGCGAACACCTTTAAAATAAGGAACCGAAGCTTAGGCTTTAATTTAGATTCTGACAATGATGAACCGCAAAAAGTTTTCAGAAGTATCTCTTATTTAGAAGCTACACAATTCAAGCAAAAATTTAACGACAGCTATGCTACATCAATTGAATATATAGGAAATCAAGGATCAACTATAAAATATAGTAATAAAAAAACAAATCCGAATATTATAGTATTTGGCACCGATGAAAATTATTTAGGTAATGAAAGCTATGTTTTATTGCAAGGCAGAAACTTTACCGAAACAGAATTAAAGCAAGGCACCAATGTAGTAATGCTTGGCTTTACCGTTGCAAAGAAATTATTTGGTAATGATTACACCATTGATAATAAAATAGTACGTATTGATGATGTAAAATTTAAAGTAATTGCTGTATTAGATGAAAAAGGTTCGAGCTTCATTACTACAGACAACATGGTGTTGGTTCCATTGGCAAAAGCACGACAACTATATGTTTATGATAATCCGTCTTATGTGATAAGTGTAAAAGGTGACGATCCGGAAAATATGCAGCCTGTAGAAGACAAAGCAACCATGGTGATGCGCAACGTGCGCAAACTTCATCCTGGAGAAAGTATAAATTTCGACTTACTTAAAAGCGATAGTATTTCCGGCATGTTTGTAGAAAAAATGCAATATGCAACAATGGCAGGTTTTATTATTGGTATCATTACCTTGATCGGTGCAGCTATCGGCTTAATGAATATTATGCTGGTAAGCGTAACTGAAAGAACAAAAGAAATAGGAACATTAAAAGCCATTGGCGCTAACAACCAAACCATAAGATTACAGTTTTTATTGGAAGCCATTGTAATTTGCCAGTTTGGTGGTTTCTTAGGAATTGTTTTAGGAATTATTGCAGGAAATGCCGTTTCACTTTCTGTTGGTGGTTCATTTGTTATTCCATGGATGTGGATGCTGGTTGGTGTTACTTTCTGCCTGATCGTAGGATTAATTTCAGGAATATATCCTGCATTCAAAGCATCTCAAGCCGATCCGATCGAAGCACTGCGATATGAGTAATGTTATCTAAATCATGATTATTTGATTGCATGAACATGATTTCTTTCTTAATCATAAAAATCATAGTGTAGACAAAAATCCTACAATCCTACAAATCTAAATTATAGACAAAATAAAAAAGCGCCGAACTTTCGTTCAGCGCTTATTCTAACATTAAATATAAATAAGTTATGCCAACTTATTATTCTGCTACTACTTCAAACTCAATTTCTGTAGTTACTTCTTTGTAAAGATTTACGTTAGCTTTGTAGCTGCCAACTTCTTTTACTTCACCAATAATGTGAACTCTTTTTCTGTCAACAGTCAGGTCGAATTGTTTTTTCAACGCTTCAGCAACCTGGATGTTTGTAACACTTCCGAACAATTTACCTGTTGTACCTGCTTTTGCACCTACAACAATTTTAGAAGCTTTCAATTTCTCTGCCAATACTTTATAATCTTCGATTAATTTAGCAATTTTTGCAGATTGTTGTTTTTTAATTTCTTCGTTGTGCTTTTTGTTCGAGATATTCGCAACTTTTGCGAATCCTTGTGGTATTAGATAGTTACGACCGTAGCCTGGTTTTACAGAAACTACATCGAATTTTGTACCTAAGTTTTCTATATCTTTCAATAAAATGATTTCCATGATGTAGTTATTTTAAAAGGTCAGTAACATAAGGCAAAATTGCAACGTGACGCGCTTTTTTCACAGCTTGTGAAATTTTGCGTTGAAACTTCAAAGAGTTTCCGGTTAAACGACGTGGTAATAATTTTCCTTGTTCATTAATAAATTTAAATAAGAACTGTGGATCCTTATAATCAATGTACTTGATACCGCTTTTTTTGAATCTGCAGTATTTTTTCTTGTTCATTCCTATCTTAGGAGAATTCAAGAATTTGATTTCTTCGTGTGTTGCCATGATTTAAGCCTCCGTTTTTTTAGATTTACCACTTAATTTGTTTCTGCGTTGCTCTGCATACGCCAAGCCGTGTTTGTCAAATCGTGTAGTTAAAAAACGCATGATGTTCTCGTCGCGTTTAAATTCTACTTCGAATTTACGGATGAATTGAGGATCTACCTCAAATTGCAACAACGTGTAAAAACCAGTTGTTTTTTTCTGAATTGGATAAGCCAGCTGCTTAATTCCCCAATTTTCTGTGTGAACCACCTTTCCGCCAGCTTTCTCTATGAGTTCTGCGTACTTTTTTACGGTTCTTGTGTACTCATCGTTACTAAGTACGGGCGTTGTAATAAAAACCGTTTCGTAATTGTTCATTGTTAATAATTTTGTTTAAATCTCCGAAAATTCGGACTGCAAAAATACGAATTAATTAGATAATCAGGTAATTAGATGATAGGAAAATGATCGATTTATGTTAAATTTTCGTGATTTGAAACACGGATTGAGCTGATTTAGAGCATTTACGGTGATTTCTTGGTCAGAATTAGGATTGGTTGGATTTGATTTTTAATCATTAAATCCATTCATCTTGAAATCCTGATTCAAACAATTATATTTTCTCTACTCTTTTCTGATGTCGTCCACCTTCAAAATCTGTAGTTAAAAAAGTGTGCGTCATTTCTTCTGCTTCATCAATCGTTACAAAACGTGCCGGCAAGCAAATAACATTTGCATTGTTATGTTTGCGAGCCAAACTTGCAATTTCATTTTGCCAGCATAACGCAGCGCGTATTTGCTGATGCTTATTCGCTGTAATTGCTACACCATTTGCACTTCCACAAATTAAAATGCCAAATTCTACATTTCCATTCTCAATTTCTCGTGCTGCTGCATGCGCATAATCAGGATAATCGCAACTTTCCAAACTATATGTACCGACATCAATAATTTCAATATTATTCTTTGCAAGATATTGTTTGATTGCTTCTTTGTATTCAAAACCTGCATGATCTGAGCCGATTACTATTCTTGATGGAATATTCATGTTATAAATTTAAGATTTATGTTCCAAATTCCGAAGCTTTGGAACGGAATAAGATTTAAAGATTTTTAGCTAATTAATTTTATAACTATTAACTTGACATTGTGAATACGAACTCAATTCATACTAATTTAGAAGCACGCATATTATTTATTGATATGAATAGCTTTTTTGCAAGCTGCGAGCAGCAAACTAATTATTGGCTACGCGGAAGACCTATTGCGGTGTGTGTTTATACAGGAAAATATGGTTGTGTAATTGCACCTTCTGTTGAAGCAAAAAAGTTTGGAATAAGATTAGGTGTCAGGCTCAGTGACGCCATTAAATTGTGTCCTGATTTGGTGCCAATAGAAACCAATCCTGACAAATACAGAACCTTTCATGCACGTATCATGAAAGTATTAAGAAAATATTCTGACAACGTAATTCCGCGTAGTATTGATGAAGCTGTAGTAGATCTCACAAGCTATAAAAATATCTATCCTGATGTGGTTGAAGTAGCAAAGAAAATAAAGAAAGACATTTATGAAGAAGTAGGTGATTATTTAAAATGTTCTATCGGCATTGCACCAAATGCGTTCTTGGCAAAATTGGCGTCAGATATAGAAAAACCTGATGGTTTGACGGTTATCAATCCTGAAAATATTGATGCTGTCTTACAAAAATTAGAGCTTACAGATTTTGCCGGAATTTCAAAAGGCATGAAAAACAGGTTGAATAAAGCAGGCATCTACACACCATTAGATTTGCGATATTCAACACCGGAAAAATTAAAAGCAGCATGTAAAAGTATTGTTGGTTTGCATTGGTATCATCGCCTGCATTTTCAGGAAGTAGATATGATAAATACGGAAGAGTATAAGAATATGTCAGCCATGCGACAAATATCGAAAGATCAGCGAAAAGATGTTCAAAAATTAGAAGATATTATGTTGATGTTGTGCCTTACTTTAGAAAAGCGTATGATGAAAAAACAGCTGTTTTGCAAACGTGTTTATTTTTCTACACGCTATGAAGATGGCTCTTCTTATGAAGATAGATTTTACACAGAACAGCCTTTGCAGGATGGCATCGATATCTACAATATTCTATTAGAAAGACAGAAAGTTTTTCAGCAGAAAAATGATTTACAAACTTCGGTTATCAATAGTAATTCAATAAGTATTGGTGTTGTGGTGCAGGATTTTATTGATGAAGATATTTTACAGTTAAACATCTTTGATAATTCTCATTTAAAAAATAATAAGGCGCGAAAAACAGTTTATGATATCAAAGATAAATATGGAAATCAAACTATCAAACGCGCTTCCGAATTGCGTGAAGAACAAGTGGTAGATGATGTGATTGGCTTTGGCAATGTTAAGGACGTAAATACAAGTGATTACGGATAAACGTATTAGCCTTCTAAGAGAAATATTTATATTCTATAAAAACAAAAACGCCACTTATCTCTAAGTGGCGTTTTTTCGTGGTTAGTCGGGATGGCTGGATTCGAACCAACGACCTCCTGGTCCCAAACCAGGCATTCTAACCGGACTGAACTACATCCCGTTTTTTTTGCGGTGAGAGAGGGATTCGAACCCTCGGTACAGTTACCCGTACGTCAGTTTAGCAAACTGGTGGTTTCAGCCACTCACCCATCTCACCTCTCCTTTTTTCTAAAATAAGAACTTTCGGACGGCAAAGATAGTTTTTTTCAAGAACATTGCAAACATAAATCAAAATTTATCGCAAATATTCTATTAATAAATTGCTCTTTATATTTTATGATGTGCTATAAAAAAAAATGTTCCATCAAAAGAGGAACATTTTATATTTTTTATTGGTTTTTTTACAAGCTTAATTCAATTCTTTTTTTCAACTCTTCTACTGAATCTCTGAACTCTTCATCCGTATCAATTAAATTTCTTACTGCCTGGCAAGAATGTATTACTGTACTGTGATCGCGTCCACCAAATTGTTGACCTATAGATTTTAGAGAAGACTTTGTGTATTCTTTTGCAAAGAACATTGATAATTGACGTGCCTGAACGAACTGTCTTTTACGCGTTGGTTCTTTTAATTTTTCTACAGGCACTTCGAAGAAATCGCAAACTGTTTTCTGAATCATGTCTAAAGAAATTTCTTTCGTTGCATGCTTCACAAAACTGATCACTGTTTTCTTCGCAAGATCTAAGGTAATATCCTGTCTGTTTAAAGTGGCTTGCGCCAAGATAGAAGTTAAAACGCCTTCCAGTTCACGAACATTTGTTTTAATATTCGTAGCTATAAAACGAATTACATCTTCATGCATTTCAATTCCATCTGCATGTAGCTTCTTTTCCAATATAGTAATACGCGTTTCGTAATCAGGACATTGCAAGTCTGTGGTCAAACCCCATTTGAAACGAGACAATAATCTTTCTTCCATGTTTTCTAAATCCTTTGGAGCTCTGTCAGATGTTAGAATTAATTGCTTGCCATTTTGATGCAAATGATTAAAGATATGAAAGAAGATATCTTGTGTTTTTGTTTTGTTCGCAAAGAACTGAATATCATCAATAATCAATACATCTATCTGTTGATAGAAATGAATAAAATCATTGGTGCTGTTATCTTTTATGGCTGTTAAAAACTGGCTGGTAAATTTTTCAGAGCTAACATATAAAACTGTTTTGTTAGAACTGTGCACTTTGATATAATTTCCGATAGCCTGCCCTAAGTGTGTTTTACCTAAACCAACGCCACCGTACATTACTAAAGGATTGAACGCTGTGCCACCAGGTGCTTTTGCAACAGCCATACCTGCACTGCGTGCAAACTTATTGCAATCACCTTCTATAAAAGAATCGAAAGTATAATTCGGATTTAATTGAGAATCAACATGGATTTTTTTTAAGCCTGGAATAACAAAAGGATTTTTCACCATTGGACTTGAAAATACTGCAGGCATTGAAACTTCGTTGTTACCATAAACACCTTCTCTGTAGTTAGGCACATCAATAGTTTTCGGTTCTGATTTACTTCCATTAGAAGTATCTACTAAAATTCGATATTCTAATTTTGCATCTTCACCTAATTCTCTTTTTATTGTTTTGCGAAGCAAGGTAACGTAGTGTTCTTCCAACCACTCATAGAAAAACTGGCTTGGCACTTGAATAGTAAGAATTCTGCCGTCTAATTTTACAGGTTTTATTGGTTCAAACCATGTTTTATAACTTTGTACATTGATATTATCTTTTATAATTTTCAGGCAATTTTCCCACACAAGTTCATGCTTGTTTTTCATACGCTCTTTTATAGTTTTTTTGAAAAATACTTTTCCACAAATTGGACAACTAAGATGGAACTTTTTTAGCGATAAAAAAAATTAATTTTCTCTTGATTTTTTATCAACAATTACAGTTTGATGGTTTGATAACTTTTTAGAAAAACTTTTTTTGAAAAGGTAATCTAATCGTCCGATTTGCACGCCTGCCCAACCAACCTGGTTAATTAATACCTCTATACCATCTTTATTTTTTTCTCTTGCAGGCGCATCTAAAAAGGTATGTGTGTGACCGCCGATAATTAAATCTATATTGTTTGTTTGCTGTGCCAAAACCACATCCGAAATTTTTGTATTATCATATTTATATCCTAAATGCGATAAGCATACAATAAGATGACACTTTTTATCATGCTTTAAAATATCAACCTGCTCTTGCACGCTAGCAATCGGATCTAAATATTTTGTGTTGGTAAATAATTTATCAGGCACCAAACCATTCAACTCTACACCACAACCTGTGATACCTATTTTTAATTTTCCTTTCTTTATAATAATATTTTTGTGGACTTTTCCTGCAACCGGTGTGTTAGTAAAATCATAATTACAATTTACAAAAGGAAAATTGGAACGTGATATTTGCTTTGCCAACATATCTATTCCACCATCAAAATCATGATTACCGATAGTTGCTGCATCATATTTCATTTTATTCATCAGGTCTATTTCCAAATCACCATGAAAAAAATTAAAATAAGGTGTTCCCTGGAAAATATCACCTGCATCTACTATTAATGTATGATTATTTTCTTTGCGGATATTTTCAAAAATAGATGCACGATATTCTGCACCGCCTAAACCAGGATATTTCTTGTCATCATCAGCAAATGGTTCAATATGACTATGTACATCATTAGTGTGTAAAACTGTAAGCTGCTGCTGAGCAGATATATCTGCAAATAATGATACCGGTGAAGCAAAAGCACCGGAAACAACTGCACCTGCAATGGTCTTTTTTATAAAGCTTCTTCTATTCTGCATAAGAAATTCTGTTTTCAATTTTAGAAGAAATTTTCTTGCCTGCTTTTGTTTGATCTTGCCAGTATTCAATAATCGCGTCTCTAAATAAAACGCCGGTTTGCTTTTGTGGAATTGACTTTAAAAATGTCATTCCATCACCACCGTTTGCAACATAATCAATCAATGCAACACTATATTTTTTTGTAAGATCAACAGGCTCATTATTTATTAAAATATCAAAAGATTTATTTTGTTTTATTTTAAAAGAAATTCCGGAAATGGGCCAACCTTTTTTTGTGGCAATTGAATCACAAAAATCACTAATTTGTTGTCCTGTCATCATCTGTTCTACCAAATAATTATCAAAAGGCATTAATAAATAAGCATGCTCAATATTTAGCATTCCTTTTGTTAAAGATGGAACACGAATGCCACCATAATTTAAAATGGCAACATCAATCACATTATTTGTGTATTGCTGTGTCTTTGCTTTCAGTATATCAACCATTAAATTTCCTAAATTACTTTCCGGCAATTTCTTTGTAAGATCTTCTTCCAATTCAGCTAAAGTAATTTTCATTATTTTATCTAATGAATCTTTATATGGTTTATAGAAAATTTTTATGGATGAATCTGCCTTTGCGGATCTATTTGCCTTTATTAAAGAAGCACTTTCATAACTTGGTACATAACTTTTACATGCCGTAAAAAAAAATACGACAAAGAATACGAGTATTCTCTTAAAATAAACTTTTGACATCATCTTTCACAAAGTTTATAGCAATTTGCACAGGAACTTCTTTTTGTGTCTGCATGTAATAATTAAATATGGCTTTACTTAATTCACTGCCATCTGCATCGTCAGGCAATTGTGATGCAAATAGATTAATAAGTTTTATCGTTTCTTCTTTTGCGGTTGACACCATTTGCCAGGCATCACTATTAATATACATTTGTTGAGACAAATTGTATTCATATTCAACGCGAACTGTTTTTATCAATTCTAATTGAAATTCTGTTAATAGCATATTAGGTTGATAAATCCTTTGAATTAAGCTAAAAGGATGAATTCTTTCCAGGAAAACAATAATTCGCTCGTAAGCCTGAAGTCTTAAAGGCTGTGATACTTTGCGTTGTTCAAATAATATGGCTTTATTTATTTCTTGATTTCTTCGCTTATTTTCATCATCTATAAACATTTTTATAACAAAATATATTCCACCTAATGTTACTAATGATGGAACAACATACTTAAGTAATTCTAAAATATCAGAAACGCCCATTTTTTATTTTTTTTATAGTGTCTAAAATTATGCTTTTTACATCAAAAAATACTATTGAATATAACGCTCAATAGTTAATAGATATTTTATTTCATTTAATCGTTTTTTGAACTAACTTTGATACATAAATGTTTATTTGTCATGGAAACTATTATAGAAAATAATATGCCTGTTGTTTTAACAAAAAATGCTATCAATGAAGTAAAGGATTTATTAGCAAAAGGTAATTATGAACAAAGCTTTGGCTTGCGATTAGGAGTGAAAGGTGGTGGTTGTGCCGGATTTAGTTACATTTTAGATTTTGATAGTCAAAAAAATAACGATTTATCATTCAATATTGACAACGTTAACATTTATATAGATAAATCGCAAGCTATATATTTACAAAATTGTGAGATAGATTTTAAAAATGGATTGGATAACAGAGGTTTTATTTTCAACAATCCTAATGCCAGCAGTACTTGTGGTTGTGGCACCTCGTTTTCTGCCTGAAATAAGACTACTAAACATTAGAATTTTACACAGACCACCATGTTTTATTAACATTTTGTAATTATTATTTGGATAATAAAATAAACAAATTAACTTTGTGGCATAATGTTTTTTTAACTATTAAATAAGACAATAATGAACAAAGGAGATTTAGTAAAAGTAATTGCAGACGCAGCTGGAGTAACCAATGCAAAAGCAACAGACACGTTGAATGCAGTGTTAGAAAGCATTCGTAAAACCTTAAAAAAAGGTGATAAAGTTACATTAATAGGTTTTGGAACTTTTGGTACTGCTAAAAGAGCGAAAAGACAGGGAAGAAATCCATCAACTGGTGCTAAAATAACTATTGCTGCTAAAACATTAGTAAAATTCAAGGCTGGTAAAGACTTATCGGATGCGGTAAACACCGGCAAAAAGAAATAAAATACAATATATATATTAACACAAAGAGGCTTAACAATCGTTAAGCCTTTTTGTGTTAAGGTTGCAATCTATTTATCTTCCAATCAAGGTCTGTTTCTTTTGTATATTGTATTCTGTCGTGTAAACGATTTTTACGACCTTGCCAAAACTCAAACAAAGTAGGTCTAATGTTATAACCGCCCCAATTTTCTTTCAACGGAATTTCTTTATTTCGAAATTCATCATCCTTTTCTTCAAATAATTCTTCTAATACGATTCTGTTTTCAACTGTTTTACTTTGGTCAGAAATTGTCGCGGCAATTTGACTGTCTCTTGGTCTTGAATGAAAATATACATCATTCATTTCTAATGATGTCTTTGTGGCAACACCTTCAATCCTGATTTGCCGTTCGTGTTCTCTAAACCAAAATAATAAAGCTACCTTACCATTATCTGCAATCTGAATTCCTTTTTTACTTTCATAATTTGTATAAAATATAAACCCATTTTCATCAAAACTCTTTAGTAAAACTGTTCTTAATGATGGTTGCATATCTTTTCCAACTGAGGCGACCTGCATCGCATTTGGCTCAATTAATTTATCATCAATTGCTGCCTGAAACCATTTATCAAATTGTTTAAACGGATTCATATCACAATCTTCTTCCAACAAAAAAGAAGTCTCGTAGCTTTCTCGCATGTTATTTAAATCTCTGTTTGGCATAATCTAAATTAGCTATTATATTTAACATACAAAAACATTAAGCTATGCATTATGATGATAAGAAATTAATCTTACCACAAAACAGGAATGTCATTTTACCGCTTATTATATTTTCAAATCTATTTCCTTTGTATGGTGTGATTAATTATAACTGGACGATTTTTACTGTTGTATATATTTATTGGTTTGAATTGTTAATCATTACGTTCTTTCAGTTTTTAAAAATAATAACTTCACAAGGAGAATCCTCTATATCGACTTGGACTAAAATATTTATCGGAATTAAATTCTTAATTGGAAGATGCAGCCTTTTCCTTTTTTACCTGATATTTATTGTCACCTTTCTAGGTGTTTTAGCAAGTGTAAAAGAGGATGGCAAGACCAATGCTGTTGGTATGTTTGAAGCTATTTTCTTCAGAGGCACTTTTTACAGGATTACACTATTGAGCTTTATTCTTTACAACCTGGTTGATTTTATTGTATTATTTATCTTAAATGATAATTATAAAACAGCTAAACCTGCTGACAATAACAACCTTTTAGATGCTCATATTTTAGTGGTGCATATTGTAGTTGTTTTAGGAACATTCTTATATCAAGGTGTTACTGATAAATTACATTGGAATCATAAAAGTGCAATGATTGCCTGTGTAAGCTTATTTGTTTTTATAAAGATTATTGCAGACTTTATAAAGCAGAGCATTTCCGGTGATACTACTGATGACCAAACCGGAAAATTTATCTAACAACAGATTTTATCTTTTATCGCATAGTCATTCGTCTTTCGCTGTCTAATTTTAATGCGGTAGCAATCATAAAAGTAAAAGACAACAAAGAGGAACCACCATAACTTAGTAAAGGCAACGGAATCCCAATTACCGGCAGCAATCCAATCGTCATACCAATATTAATAACAACATGCGTAAATATGATGGCGACGACCGCATAAGTATACACTCTTCCGTAAGGACTGCTTTGCCGTTCTGCCATTAAGAGCAAACGTTGGAGCATCAGTACATATACGGCAATTAAAATAAATGCTCCAACAAAACCCCATTCTTCTCCAACAGCAGAAAAAATAAAATCCGTGCTGGTTTCTGGCACATAATTATATCGTGTTTGTGTTCCGTGTAAATATCCTTTTCCGATAATTCCACCGGAGCCAATTGCAATTTTAGACTGATTTAAATTATAAGCAATTCCACGTTTTGCTTCTTTAGAAAGCTCTTTTCCTAAAACTATATTAATTCTGTCACGCTGATGTTTTGCGAGTACATTATTAAAAATAAAACTTACTGAAAAAGTAAAAGCACACGTTCCGATCATAATAACGGTAAGGATTTTCACAAGCTGCTTGTTCATCCAATTCCAATATATTAAAAAGCAAAAAAGCAACACAGTGATTCCTATGATAATGTATTGATTAATCAACAACGACAAGACAGAAACCGCAATGATATACAAACCTAAGTAAACTACTAAGTCTGATAAGCCTTCTCTATTTAAAACAAAAATAAATGCAGCAAATACTAAGCAGGAACCTGCATCACCCTGACCTGCAACCAACAATAATGGTAATGCCAAAATACCGTACGCTATTAAATGCTCTCTGCGCGTAACGAAACGCATATTTGGTGAATCGAAGTACTTTGCCAATGCCATTGCCGTTCCGAACTTCGCAAATTCTGACGGCTGTAATTTAAATGCACCTAAGTTGATCCAGTTCTGTTGCCCTTTGGTTTTTTCACCAACTACTAATACTAAGAGTAGTAAGAATACGACAAGACAATACACAGGATATGATATAAGCTGAAGAATTCTTCTGTCAAATCCTAAAATAGAAAAGAACATTAAGCACGATGCAATTGCCCAAACACCTTGCTTTATATAACTATGTTTGAAACTAAAAAAAGACGCAGAAAAATCGCCATTGTATTCAGTGGCAAAAATAGACATGATTCCAAGTGTTACTAAGAATAGATAGCAAAACAAAACGGTGCCATCAATAGGATCATATGCTCTTTTGCCTGTTTGCATTATTATTTAGGTAATTTAGAATTTTTAATAGAATCTTGCTTAAACTTTTTTCTGTCTTCGTTTGCTTTCACTTTTGCTTTCTGAATAGAATCTTGTTTAAACTTTGCACGCACAATAGAGTCTGCTTTTGCTTTTATTCTTGCAATAGAATCCGCTACCTGTTTTTGCTTTTGCTTTACATAATCCAACTCTACTTCATCTTTCATTAAATGCATTTTATACATTCTCTCTTCTAATGCCAATCTCTTCTTAGAAATAGTATCGTTTAAATATTTTTCTACCATCAGCGATGCAATAGGCGCTGCATAGGTAGCACCAAAACCTGCATTTTCTACAAATACAGCAATAGCGATCTTAGGATTTTCTTTTGGTGCAAAACCTGCAAAAATAGAGTGGTCTTTACCATGTGGATTTTGTGCTGTTCCTGTTTTACCGCAAAAAGAGATGTTTGGAATTTGTGCTACCCTTGCAGTACCAGCAAGCACTACCTTTTCCAAACCATCTGCCACATACCTGAAATAAACAGAATCGTATGGAATAACATTTTTCTCTTTTTTAGATCTTCTGTACTGCTTATCTTTTGTAAGATACCTGCAAATTTTTGGTGTTATGTAAAAACCTCTGTTGGCAATAATGGCCATAGCATTTGCAATTTGCAAAGGTGTTGCCAATATTTCACCCTGACCAATTGAGTTTGATATTACAGTAGCTGCACGCCATTTGCCTTTTCCAAATACCTTATCATAATATTTTACAGTAGGTAAATTTCCTTTTTTCTCACCATATAAATCTATTCCTAATTTTTTACCATAGCCAAACAAGCTTGTATTGTCCCACCATTTCTGATAACCGATTTCAGGACTTGCAAAAGTAGAATCCATAATAAAATCATTATAGATTTTACAGAAGTAAGAGTTACAGGAATATTGCAAAGCGGTTTGCACATCAGGCACAGCATGCACACCATGACATTTTACTACGTGATTTCCTACACGGTAACCACCAGGACAAAACCACTGCCAATTTGCTGCATGAATATTATTTTGTAACATCACGAGAGCTGCACCTGCTTTAAAAGTAGAACCCGGCGGATACATTGCCTGTATAGGTCGGTTTAGTAATGGCTTATAATAATCTTTAAAAAGTATGTTGAAATTATGTCGGCGATATCTTCCTGTCAAGATATTCGGATCATAACCCGGCGAACTTACATAAGCAATAATCTCACCTGTTGAAGGTTCTATGGCAACAATACCACCTACTTTTCCCTGCATTAATTTTTCACCATAAGCCTGTAGTTCAGCATCTATACCAGTATACATGTCCCAACCTGCGATAGGTACTTTGTCGTCTTCACCATCTTTATATTTTCCTTTGTACGTATTCTTTACATCTACCACCTGGAAATTATATCCTTTTTCGCCACGCAATAAACTATCATAGTATTGCTCTAAACCTGTGGTACCCATGTAATCACCTAACTCATAATAACCGCCTGATTGTGCTATATTATTTTCCGTTACCTCACTTAAATAACCTAATAATGCAGCGCCGCCATGAAATGGATAACGTCGTACCGTTCTGGTTTGAAAACTAAAAGCCGGAAACTCGAACAGGTGTTCCTGGAAACGTGCGAATGTTTGTGGGTCGAGCAACTTAATAAAAGGTGTAGGCTTGTTGGGTGTGGTGCGTTTTATTTCGTCCAGCTTTGCGCGTACATATTCTTCGTTAGTATTTAATAACTCACAAAGCTTCAAAGTATCTAAGGTTTTGATCAAATTCCATTGCAATAAAATGTCATATACCGCATCGTTGTAAACAATCACCTTACCTTTCCTGTCGATCACTAAACCGCGTGATGGATAGATGGTTGTTTTCTTTACTACATTATCTTTGGATTGCTGCTTATAACCGGGTGTTAAAACCTGTAAAAAGAATAGCTTAACAATAAGAATAAATGCAGCAATATAGATTGCTTTTTCTAAAATACCACTTTCATTACCACGCTGCATTTTTTAGAATTAATCTCTGGAGTTTCGCATAAAAAATAAACTTAGTACCCAAACTATAATAAGTGATCCGGCTAAGCTGAACAGTGTCTTAAATATAGTAGAGAAAAAGTTAGCGAAAGAAAAAACTTCTAAAAAGAAATAAATAAAATGATGGATGGAAAAGAAGATCAGTGAATAATAAAAAAACCACGTAACGCCTTGTTGCGAAAGGTTCGGTACATCTAATTTGTCCCAACCTGAGCGCGGTTGAAAAGTATCTAAAATATAAATTCTGATAAAGCCCATTGCTGTAAGTGCTGCCGTATGAAAACCACCACCATTGCTGAATACGTCTATGATCATTCCTGTAAAAAACGCTAAAAACAATACGGCTAATCTTGGTGCGGAAACAGGCAGCAACATGATCGTCATTGGATAAATCATCAGGTAAGCTCTTCCGATCGGTAACTCATTTAATAGCAATACCTGCAATGCAATGAGCAATACAAAACGAATACTATTAGTGATAATGAATTTATTGTTCATTTGCTGCCTGCGATTGAAGATCGTCTAATTCTTTCTTTTTACTGTTCTTTACAATATATACATAGCTTAAGCTGTTGATGTTATTTGTCAACTGAACATCCATTTCATAAAAGCTGGTGCTCTCTTCCGGTTTCAGCCTTTTCACCTTTGCCACCACAATATCCGGTGGAAACAAGGAAGAAAAACCTGCAGTCACGATCGTATCATTTTTCTTAATAGGCAAAGTCTTGCTTAAATTATCTACCTGCAAAGTATAAGGATCACCGCCATTCCAGCGCAGGTTGCCTAATGCATTTGTATTTTTATGACGCACACCAATCAACGATTTGATACTGATGACAGACATCACTAAAGAAAAATTTTCTGATACATTTGTTACCACACCAACTACGCCATTACTGCTGATCACACCTAAACCTTTAACAACACCATCTTTACTTCCTTTATTTAAAGTGATGTAATTAATATTTTTGTTGATACTGTTGTTCACTATTTTGGCAGGAATATATTGAAAAGAATATTGGTCGGAAGTTTTTGGCAAAGAAGAATCCGTTACATAATTATTCTGGTAACGCAGCTGCTCTTTAAGGCGAACATTCTCTTCCATTAAAGCCTTGTTGTTGGTTCCTAAATGTATAAACGAATAAAAGCTGTTGACATATCCTAAGATATTTCCCGAAACAGCATTAGAAGTATTGAGGAATTTTACTTCCTGGTATTTATGAGATTTGAAAACTAAGGTCAGTGCGAAAATTTCTAACAGCACAAACAAAATGAGTACATAGAAACGAGAAAATAAGTAATATATGCTGCGCATTATCTTAGCTCATCAAGAAAGTGTAACGGTCTCTGTTTTTTAAAGCAATACCGGTACCACGCACTACTGCACGAAGCGGATCATCTGCTACACGAACCGGCAATTTTGTCTTCATGGCAATACGCTTATCCAAGCCGCGAAGTAAGGCGCCGCCACCTGTTAAGTACAAGCCTTTTCTGTAAATATCTGATGCTAATTCCGGTGGTGTTGATTCCAAAGCCTTCATCACCGCTTCTTCGATCTTAGAAATAGATTTATCTAAGCAGCCTGCAATTTCTGTGTAAGAAACGGTCACCTGTTTTGGAATACCGGTTAATAAATCTCGACCATGTACTGCAAAATCATCCGGTGGTACTTCCAAATCCTGCAAAGCAGAACCAACGTGTATTTTCACCTGTTCAGCCGTACGTTCACCAATCAAAATATTATGCTGGCGTTTTACGTATTCAACAATATCCAATGTAAATTCATCACCTGCAATTCTTATAGATTGGTCGGTAACGATACCGGACAAAGCGATTACCGCAATCTCTGTAGTTCCTCCACCAATATCGATCACCATGTGACCTTCCGGCATTTCTACATCTAAACCTATACCTAAAGCAGCAGCCATTGGTTCGTGGATCAGGTAACGTTCACGTGCGTTTGCACGTTCTGCCGATTCCACAACGGCACGTTTTTCTACCTCTGTAATACCTGAAGGAATACAGATAACCATCGTTAAAGACGGACGAAACCAACGGTTTCCATCATTGATCATAGAAATAAAACCACGTATCATGGCTTCTGCTGCTGTGAAATCCGCAATCACACCATCTTTCAATGGACGGATCGTTTCAATATTTGCATGCGTTTTTTCATGCATCATCATCGCCTTCTTTCCTACTGCAATAACTTGGTTTGTTTTTTTGTCTATCGCTACAATAGACGGCTCGTCTACTACTACTTGGTCTTTATATATTATCAGCGTATTTGCCGTTCCGAGGTCAATCGCAATTTCTTTATTCAGGAAACTAAATAATCCCATTTTTTCTCTTCGTTCTGTTCTTTGAAATAATAGCGTAAAATTACATTTTATAAGTGATAACTTGATAGTGAAACGCAAATTTAATTTTTAATAACTTTTATACATTTCTAAGCAGTTTTCATCACATTGTTGACAACCAAAACAGCTACGGTTTTAGTGCTTAAAATGCCTGATTCCTGTAAGCACCATCGCCATGTTATGTGCATCGCAGTAATCGATTGATTCCTGATCTTTGATGCTGCCGCCAGGATGTATTACTGCCGAAACACCAGCATTGTCAGCTATTTCCACGCAATCAGGAAAAGGAAAAAATGCATCGCTTGCCATTACACAACCTTGCAAGCTGAAACCGAAAGCCTTCGCTTTATGAATCGCCTGCTGCAAAGCATCCACTCTTGAAGTTTGTCCGCAACCCATTGCCAAGAGCTGTTGATCTTTCGCTAAAACAATAGTATTAGATTTTAAATGCTTCGCTAATTTGTTAGCAAACAATAAGTCATCGAGTTGTGCTTGTGTAGGTGCTAATTTAGTAACTGTTCTCAACTCTTCTTTTGTTTCAATCTTCTTGTCAAAATCCTGCGCAATTACACCATTCAGTAAAGACTTAAATTGTTTTGCAGGAAAATCAAACAGCTTTTGTTTCAATAAAATTCTGTTCTTCTTTTTCATCAGGATCTGCAAAGCATCTTCGTTGAAATCCGGCGCAATCAATACCTCAAAAAACAGTTTATCAATTTCTGTCGCAGTTGCCGCATCAATAGTTGCATTGGTAATTAAAACACCGCCAAAAGCAGAGATGGTATCTGCTGCATAAGCAGCTAACCATGCCTCTACCAATGTGTTACGAGAAGCCACACCGCAGGCATTGGTATGTTTTAAGATGGCAAAGGTAGTTTCCGAAAACTCACCTATCAAATGTACGGCAGCATCAATATCTACCAAGTTATTGTAGGAAAGCTGCTTGCCATTCAGGATGTCGAACACTTCATTAATATCGCCATAGTAGAACCCTTTTTGATGTGGATTTTCACCATAACGCAAAGCCTCGCCGCCTAAGTAGCTTTCCTTAAAATTGTTATATGGTTCTGCAGATGCAAAGTAGCGGTTGATCAATGTATCATAATGCGAGCTGACACCAAACGCCTCTTTTGCATAGTTTTGTCGAAACTCCAAAGCTGTTTGTCCGTTGTTGGCTTCCAGGTATTCTGCCAACTCTTTGTATTGTGATTTTTGGGAAACAATGACCGTGTCGCTGAAGTTCTTAGCTGTCGCGCGAATCAGGGAAATACCACCGATATCTATCTTCTCTATAATTTCGGAAGTGATTTCGCCCAAAAACCCTTCGAAAAGTGAAGTATGACTTTTCACCGTTTCTTCAAAAGGATATAGGTCTACGATCACTAAATCCAGTTCAGGAATCTCGTATTGCTTTAATTGCTTTATATCTTCCTCATTTTCTCTTCTTGCCAAAATACCGCCGAATACTTTCGGGTGCAGCGTTTTTACACGACCTCCTAAAATGCTTGGGTAAGAAGTAAGCTCCTCCACAGGAATCACCTTGTAACCCAAACCCTCAATAAATGCCTGGGTTCCGCCGGTAGAATAAAAGACAACGCCTTGCTTTGCCAAGGTGTGGATTAAGGTATCTAATCCGTCTTTATAGTAGACAGAAACGAGTGCAGATTTGATCTTTTTCATGTTATTCTTTTTATTGATTTTTTATTTGGAACATGGAATTCGCATGTCAACCTATTTCGTTTTTCGCATCCTTTTCATGCTCATTTTATAAATAAGGTGATTTTGTGGTGCAAAAGTACGGTATTGCTTGCTAAATGGTGAATGATGATTGTTGAATGATGTGTTAAGTCTTGTTGAAACTTTATGTGCATGCAGAACGGAAAAGTGAAGACAAAAACAGACTTTAGTCAATTTTCTGCATGAACAATACTGACTATTATCAAATTTTAATATCTATGTAAAAGAAATAAATATTTAACACAAATTAACCTTTTTTAAAAGTGTTTATGGTTTAGTTTTGCACTCATTCATTAATCATAAGTAAATTCAAAAGCATGAGAAAAATCATTTTAACACAAGCAAGCCAGGCAATCTTAACCGGTATCGTAACGTTTATCAACAACGCTGTTAATTCATTCAAACCTTTTAGTGTAAACCTTACGGATAAGGAAAAAGAAGGTGGCAGAAGTATGGCAGAAGGCAGAGAAGGCTATGTAAGACTCGTATCAGCTATCGCCAATCAGCACCCGAACAGCCTTAGTCGCGCAGACAACCCTGCGGATTTGGTGAGCCTGTTGAATTATTATTCCAGCTTAGCAGCAGATATACAGGCAGCATATGCTTTGCTGGAAATGGTGGAAGAAACCCAACTGGGTGCGGCTTGTGATATTATGGAGTTGGTGGACAGGTATGTAGAAAATCTGCAAATAGACCGCAATAATAACGCAGCTTTAGATTTAGCGATGCGTGAGGTAGATGAGTGGAATAAGCGTTTTGGGCAACGCAATACTGTTGTTCCAAGTACTTTAAGAAAACCTGTAAACGGAAAAACAGAAGATACAGAGACAACAGAAAATCCTGAAATTCAATAACTCCACTTCATAATAAAGAAAAGATAAAATGCCCTGATCTTGGATCAGGGCATTTTATGTAAATACTTTACTTGTTGCATAAGGTAGATTGATTTAAATATTGATGAATCTACTACCCTTTTTTTAGAGATTACCTCGCTAAAAGTATGGTAGACCATGCTTTTTGGTAACACTACCTGCCTACCTGACAGGTAGACTTTGCTAAAAGGGAGCACTACCTGCCTTGTTGGCAGGTAGGGTTATAGATAAGGTAGGTGGAGTAGGCGTGCGTAGGTTTTTGAGCGATATATTTTTAAAAAAATCATAAAATGATCAATACTTTATAAAAACAATTAATTACATTTAGGTAGATAAATATCAAGTAATTAAAATAAAAATATGGCGCACAAATGTTTCATTTCATTTAAAACTCAAGACCACGATTATAAAAAATATATTCACGATAGTCTTAATGTAGACATGATAGATAAATCACTTCATGAACCAATTAATTCTGATAACGAAGATTATATAATGAGAAAAATACGCGAAAATTATCTATCGGACTCAACAGTAACAATTTTCTTAATTGGAGCTTACTCTGCCGAATATTCATTTTTACAAGATCAAACATTTATTAAGAGAGAATTACAAGCATCATTATATCATGGAGAGAATAATACTAAAAATGGAATATTGGGTGTAGTACTTCCTAGCATGTATAATTCTATATATTTTGGAGATTATAATTGTTCAATTTGTGGCATCACACACTCTACAGTTAAAATTAACGAACAGACAGTTATAAAAGAGTTCTTATATAATTATTATATACCTAATAATAAATGTGGTTGGAGTGAAGATGATAGATATTGTGTGCTTACCAAATGGGAAGAATTTTGTGAAAAACCTAATTATTATATAGATCAAGCATTTGATAAAAGAACCCATGCAATTTCTGCAAGTACTAAAGTTAAGCCATAATGAAAGATAAAGATTTTCCTAACTATTTTATTGCTAGCGATAAAGCATCTTTGGATGCACAATCAACTTATGTAAACTATGTAAAATGGGATTTAATATTTATGGCTGTAGCAGCTGCATTATCTATTTATAATTATCAAGAGGAAAAATGTAAAACAATAATCTATGTTATATCCGGAATTTTACTTTTGGTAGCTACTATTTTATCTCTAGTAATAAAAAACAAACAGTATGAGGATATTTGGTATAGAGGAAGGGCACTTGCAGAATCATGTAAAACACTAACATGGAGATATATTACTTGCTCGGAATACTTTGAAAAAGAACTAACTACTGCTGAAGCAAAAATGAGATTTACCGAAAGGATTAAAGCTATAAAGGACGAATTCGCTGATTTAAATAAAGAATTAAGTGCAGAACTTTTAGCACTTCCAATTATCACTAGTGAAATGAAGACTATCAGGGAACTTCAGCTGGAAGATCGAAAAAAATATTATTTATTGAATAGAATTGATAATCAGATCGATTGGTATAAAAGGAAAGCAACAAAAAATAAGGACAAGTATGAATATTGGTTTTGGGCAGTAATTATAGCTCAAATTTTAGCTATAATTTCCATTGGTTATTTAATAAAATTTTCTGAATGTAATTTTAATTTTGTTGGACTATTTTCTACATTATCTGCTTGTTTCTTTAGCTGGTTACAATTAAAAAAATATCAAGAAAATAAAGAAGCATATACAACTGCGACTTTTGAATTAAACTTAATAAAGCAAGAAGGAGAAGAAATAAATTCAGAAGAGGCTTTTTCAAAATTTGTTTTAGATTCTGAAAATGCAATGTCTCGAGAACATACAATGTGGTTAGCACAAAAAAGAAAATAAACTCTGCTTTTTTACTAAGTCTTCTCAATTATTACAAATCCACACATCAAACAAAGAATTTATGAATATTAGAAATAAAACTCGTTTTGAAAAATTAATTTATGGATTATTATATCCAGCGTTCTTTGGAAATATGATTTATGATTTAATTCTTAGAAAACAAGCATTCACTGAAAATGGAATACTTCATTTTCCAAATTTATTTTCCTGTATATTAATAATCGTTTTTTCAATAATTGACTACTTGCATTTGTATGGTGATATGAATGAAATTGCAAGTACTGCTGAAAACAAATCCGATACATATCTTTTTTGTGATTTGGCAACTCCTATTTTAATTTTTCTATCTTTTGTGTTTATTAAAGAAGGATGGAATATTCCATCTATCATCATGTACAATTTTATTCCGTTAGTTATATACTCATATAAAAGAAAGAACCCTAACAATAAATATTTTATTTATTACAGTATATTAATGTGGACAATGACAATTCCTATTTCTATATTTTATTTTTACAATAGAGAAATATGTAATTACCTAACACTTACAGAGATACTAATTGGTTTAGTGTTTTATACTTATTATGTCTTTATATACTATCCAAATAAATGCAGGTCTTTTGATGAAGACCATTTCGCAAAGTACGGCATTATTTATTCAGATAATGTATAATCAAGCCGTTATTACCTATATCACTTGCCCTCGTTGGTTTCCAACCAACGAACTACAGATCGAAAAGGGTTGTAATCCAATTTAGACAGCGGTTTATTGGTTAGAAACCAACAAAGCATAGTAATACATAATCGGTGAAAACACCCATATACCTCATTAGAACAGATGGCTTCGTGCCATGGCTATAAAATACGAAACACTCTTAAAATCAGTAAAATCTTATAACATCAAATTGAAGTTTTATAAAAAAGCAAAGTTCATTCTTGTATACTTTTACAACAGGTAAAGAATTACTTATTTAGGATGTTCGCCACACAAAATCGAATTACTCCTTATCTACTTAAACAGTTGAAGGCTGTTAAAGGAAAATAAGTAAAAATAGCTCCCATCCGTGGGAGCTTCTTTTTTTGTTAGATGCTTCGTGCCTCACATGACAATGTGTTCGATTGCCGAGCCTTTGTCATTCTTAGTAAAGCGAAGAATCTTTATTCACCATTATGTTTGTTAGATGCTTCGTGCCTCAGCATGACAATGTGTTCGATTGCTGTCTTTGTCATTCTGAGTGAAGCGAAGAATCTTTTTTTACCATTATGTATTAGATGCTTCGTGCCTCAGCATGATAATGTGTTTAATTGCTGTGCCTTGTCATTCTGAGTAAAGCGAAGAATCCTTTTTCACCATTATGTTTATTAGATGCTTCGTGCCTCAGCATGACAACTGCAAGCAGTTCTTAAAAAAACTTAACAGCATAAAAAACACTTGTGAATGTAAAAAAGGAAGATTAACTTTGAAACACAAAGTACTTTCCAATTCTAAAAAACAAATTTTATGAACTCCTCAAATTCAGTTATGCAAAACAAAAGATTTATCGGCATAGTACTCATAGTTACCTTGCTATTATTTATTCCTCTCATTGCCATGCAGTTTACGGAAGAAGTAAACTGGACTTTATCTGACTTTATAGTGGCAGGCATTCTACTGTTTGGCACAGGTGCAGTTTGTGAACTTATACTTAGAAAAGTGAAGAAAACATCACATCGTATCATACTGTGTGTAGTGGTTTTGGCAATGCTCCTGCTCATTTGGGTGGAACTCGCAGTAGGTATCTTCGGCTCACCGTTTGCCGGAAGTTAATTGCTAATGAAAAAAATAAGGCTTGCAGAATACCAACCGAATGCACGAAAAATCTGAGCAGATTTCTCCTTGCTTCGAAATAACGGTAGCAATTTTAAATACATAAATAGTTTGGCGCTCAAAAAGTTATTTAGTATTTTAGACAGTACAAATAACCACTAAACTATTACACTATGCGTATTACTTATCTACTGATAGCACTTACCATCTTCTTTACAGAGTGCAACAATGGCTCTTCCGGCACGACAGCAAACGGAACAACTGTAGATTCTGCAGGAAATGTTATTGCTGTAGAAGGCACGGCAACGGAAAGCGGCGGAAAGAATAATAAATTCTGGGAAAAGTTAGAGATGCGAGACATTGGTGATGGTAAAGGTGGTGTGGCAGCTGTGATACCGATGCCATCGTCATGGAAATATGTGAATGGTGGTATTGCCGGACCTAACGGCATCAAGATCAGTGATTTTCCTGCACGCAGCTTTATGGTAAATTACGATCAAAGCCTGCAGCAGGTATATAGCCAAAGCGGACAGCAAATGCGACAGCTGCCAAGCTTCGACCAACTGGTACAGGAAGACTTTATTCCGTGGGGAAATAGTCGTGGTTTGCAGTATGTGAAATCTTACGAAATTCCGGAAGTAGGCAAGATAGATAAATGGTACAGCGACCAGTTGTATAAAGCCATGCCAAGCCGTTCTGATGTTACCGCTTATGGTATCGATTTTAAAACCAATGATGGTAAGCCGTATTTTGTATTGGTGCATTTAAATGCAAGCACTACACAAAACATGCAAAACTGGTATTATTTCTATTCCGGTTTGGAAGCAGATGCCGATCATTTTGAAGCAGCTAAAAAACAGTATATCTTCTCTTTAGCTAATACACGTTATAACTTAGAGCCAATTGCTGCCTACAACAAAGCAGAAATGCAAAGAATAGGACAAAACTGGGCTGCCTTTAACCAAAGAATGGCGCAGAACCAGGCGAGCTTTGAAGCCAGCCAGCGTGCTCACGTTAATAAAAGCAATGCTATTAACGATGCTATCATGAGTGGCTGGAAAGCGAGTAATGCATCAAGCGACAAGCAACAGGAACAAAGGATTGACGGTATCTACGAACGTACGAATGTACAGAATACTGCTACCGGACAAAACTACAAGGTACAGGAAGGTTCTAACCAATACTGGATGAATAATAACGGTGAATATATCGGCACACAGCTACAAGGTTATAATCCAAACTTAGATGAGAATATGAATGGGCAAAAATGGGAAGAGTTGCAAAGAATAAAATAAGCTTACTTACATAATATCCTATAATTTCTTCCACCTCAGAAATCAGGCATTTCACCGATAAAAATTATCGGTCAATAAATAATTAATATTCAAAGTATTTTTTTGTTAAGATAAGTTTCTTATTTTCGATTAAACGTAACATTCAACAATGAGAAAATCTATTACCCAACACCTGCTCGTGGCTCTAATGCTATGGAGCAGCCTCTCATCGTTTGGTCACAATGGCTACACACGATGTCATTCAAATGAAGTCTTACAAAGACAATTACAGGAAGATCCGAATATGCAGCAGCGTATGCAGCAGATCGAACAATCTACCAACAGCTTTATTTCACAGAAAGCCTCGCAAAGACAAACATCTAATGCAAGTGCCAATGCAGTTGCCGCAACAGTAACTATTCCTGTGGTGTTTCACGTATTGTACAACACCTCTGCACAAAATGTAAGTGATGCCATGCTCATAAACCAGATAGCAGTTTTAAATGCTGACTATGGCGGCACTAACTCAGATATTTCAGGTTTGCCATCTGCTTTTTCAGGTATTAAAGCAGGCAATACGGGCATTCAGTTCTGCTTAGCACAAAGAACACCCACAGGTGCAGCAACAACAGGTATTGTTAGAAAATCTACTACCAAAACTTCTTTCTCTGATAATGATGGTGTAAAAAAATCTTCTTCAGGTGGTGATGACGCCTGGGACGCAACTAAATATTTAAACATCTGGATCTGTAATTTAGGTGGAGGCTTGTTAGGCTATGCACAATTTCCCGGTGGCGCAGCTGCTACAGATGGTGTTGTAGCTTTATACTCCAGCTTGCCCGGTGGAACAGCTTCACCATATAACAAAGGCAGAACGATGACACACGAGGTTGGTCACTGGCTGAACCTACGCCACATTTGGGGCGATGCTACTTGTGGCAGCGATCTGGTAAGCGACACACCAACACAGTCTACATCTAATTATGGTTGTCCTACCTTTCCTCATGTAACTTGCAGCAATGGCGCTAATGGCGACTTGTTTCAAAACTACATGGATTATACAGATGATGCGTGTATGTTCATGTTCTCTGCAGGTCAATCAACAAGAATGAATGCATTGTTTGCAACAGGTGGCGCAAGAGTTGGCTTAGTAACATCTCAAGGATGTGTGCCGCCAACAACTACTACATGCGGTGTGCCTTCAGGCTTAGCTGCTGCTTCTGTTACAACAGCAAGCGCAACCGTAAGCTGGACAGCTGTAAGCGGAGCAACGAGCTATACTTTACAATACAAAACATCAGCAGCTACAACGTGGACAAGCGTTACAGGTATTACAACTACTTCGCGTGCGTTGACAGGCTTAACTGCCGGTACAACTTATAACTACCAGCTTTTGGCAGTTTGCTCATCAGGTTCCAGTGCATACAGTACTGCATCTTCATTCACAACAACAGCAACAACATCTTGCGGAACACCGACAACATTAGCTGCTGCTTCTATTACATCATCAGGTGCTACATTAAGCTGGGCAGCCGTTTCCGGTGCAACGTCTTATAATGTACAATACAAATTATCGTCTGCATCAACATGGACGACAACAACTTCCACCACAACTTCTAAAGCATTAACAGGCTTAACTGCAAGCTCTACTTACAACTACCAGGTGCAGGCAGTTTGTACTGCAACAGGTGCTTATAGCGCAGCCAGCTCGTTTACTACTTCAGCAGCTGCTACCACTTGTTCTGATGTTTATGAATCTAATAATTCATTGTCCACTGCAAAAACAATTGTAACCAATACAAGCATTAAAGCTTTAATCGGTACATCAAGCGACAAAGATTATTTCAAGTTTGTCACAACTTCTGCTGCCAAGAATATCAAAGTAACATTGACAAATCTTCCAAAAGATTATGATGTGAAATTGTATAATTCAGCAGGCACCTTATTAGCGACATCACAAAACGGCAGTACTACGTCAGAATCTATTACTTACAACAATGGTGCTGCTGGCACTTACTATGTATATGTGTATGGTTACAGCAGTGCATATAGTGCAACAGCTTGCTATACATTATTAGCCAGCACAAGTGCTGCAACATTCAGAGAAATGGCTCCGGTGGTAAGTGAAAAAGATAAGATAGCAAAAGGTGCAACCATCAGCATTTACCCAAATCCGACTACAGGTGAGTTTAGTGTAAAATATTTATCTGATGGTGAGAAACGTGTAGCGATCACTATTTTTGATTTGTCGGGAAAGGCAATAAAATCTGATGTTTTCGACACTACTGAAGGTGAAAATGTACGCAATGTTACTTTCGACGATGCGGCAAATGGCATGTATTTAATTAACATTAATGATGGTGAAAGCAATACCGTTCAAAAAATTACTTTGAACAGATAGTATCATCACTCTTAAAACTTTATAAGCAGCCGTTCTGAGATATTTTCAGAACGGCTGTTTTCATTAACATAAAACAACAAATCTGAAAAGAATAGAATCTTATTTTTAGATGATGAAAAAAGCTGTAAAATATACTGCACGAATATTATTGGTAGTAATACCCATCTATTTAATTGGCTGTTGGATTTTATCACGCTTACTTATCCAATCTTATAATCAACCTGTGATTTATAAGAGTTATTTTCCTGATGAAAAAGTACAGGACTGGAATTTAACGACTAAAGACAATCAAAAAATATCTGCGTGGTTTATAAAGAAAAATATGTCGAAAGTAGTTATTCTACTTGCCGGAAAAGGTGGCAATCGTTTGAATATGATTGAAAGGGCAAAGCTTTATTTGGATAAGAATTATTCTGTGGTAATGCCTGATCTGCGTGGTACCGGAAACAGCAAAGCTGACTTTGTAACGATTGGCTATAAAGAGCGTTTCGATTTATTAGCATGTATTGATACACTTCAAAAATTACATTATACAAAGATAGCTGCGCATGGTCATTCGCTCGGTGCGGCAACAATTGCTTATAGTTTCAAAGATTTTACTGATTATAGCTTTGTTGTCTTAGAGTCTTGTTACGACAATATTGACCATGCTTTTGAGCATAGAATGGAAAGAATACATTTGCCTGTTTGGTTAATGTTGCCTGTGAAAAAGTTTGCGGAATTGCGCTTAGAAATTTCTACAAAGGAACTGTATCCTGAAAATTATATGAGTAAAATAAATTGTCCTGTTTTATTTCTGTGTGGTGATAACGAATGGCAGATTCCTTTAAGTGAAAGTGAAAAACTATGCACCAACTGTACATCACTAAAAAAACACTTTCATGTATTTAAAGGTGCTACACATCAGGATCTACTGGAGTTCTCGCGTAATGAATATATAATGGAGTTTGATAAAATAACTAAAAACTAAGCAATCGTTGCATTGCTTTTTTCTAAGGAATCCATAAATTCTTTCTTCTTGCGCTTAGATATTTCTACTTTACTGCCGTCTGCCATCAAGGCGAAATTATCACCGTGATCAATCTCTTTCATGTGTGCAAGATTAATAAGGTGCGATTGATGTATGCGTAAAAAATTATAAGGCAAAAGCTTTTCTTCAAAATTCTTAAGTGTCTTTGACACTAATATCTTTTTGTTATTTTGCAGGTAGAATAAGGTATAATTACTTTCTGATTGCAAGCGAATAATATCATTTACTTTTAGAAATGTCATACCTTCTTTTGTCGGAACAATTAATTTTGCGTCCTGTTGCTGATCGGATTTCACCTTATCTAAATAACCTTGCAGCTGAGATGCCTGCCTGAGCGTTTCTCTTTCTTTTAAACGCTTCACCACTTTTTCGATAGCATTTTTGAGTTCTTTCTCTTTTATAGGTTTTAGTAAGTAATCTGCGGCATTATTCTTTATTGCGCTGATAGCGTATTTGTCGTGAGATGTGGTGAATATAATTTCAATGGCGGTACAGTCGAGTTCATTTAATAAATCAACGCCTTTTCCATCAGCCAGTTCCACATCTAAAAATATTAGCTGCGGCATTACCTTCGGCAACACTATTTTTGCTTCTCTTTTTGAATTACAAATACCATCAATACTAATTTCCAAACCGGTTTGGAGAATTGCTTTTTTTAGTACTTCCTGAAAGATAGGCTCGTCTTCGATAATAACGGCACTAATCATATTTCTTTATTGCGTAACTAAAGTTATTGAAATTAATTTTAATTCGATAACTTTATTTTGGCACAAAAATGAAAGAAAAAAATACCAATATCAGCAGCTTCGAATTACTTTACAAAGAGGTCATCTTCTTAACTGAACAGAAGGAATATGCAAACGCTTTAGAGATTGCCACCAAACTGATACAACAAAAGCAACATCAACCTGAAGATTTTCAAAATGCGCAGCTTAATAGTGCCATCGGCGATATTTACATGCAATTAAAAGATTACAGGCTTGCATTGGATTATTTGCAAAAAGCTCTAAAATATTACGCTGATCATAAAGAGTATGATCTACTGTTGAATCAATATGCTAAAATAGGCACCATACAAGTAAGTATTTTCCAATTTAAAAAAGCAATTGAGCTTTTTCTCAATGCTCTTTCTCTTTCTACTCGTTTGGAAAAAAATGAGAAGATCGTTGAGTTTGAATTTATGTTGGGCAATGCTTACAATTGGGAAGATAATTTGGAAAAGGCGGAAGCTCATTTATTAAGTGCGATATCAAAAGCAAAGTATAATAAAGATCAGTTATTAAAGATAAGAACGCACGCAAGTTATGCGATCTTGCTTCGTAAAATGAAGAAGTTTGAAGATTCTGATAAGTATTTTAAAATCAGCCTGCAGCTATCTGCTGAAAATAAATTTCTGCATTTCCAGGAAACAAACAGAAGTTACGGAATTCTACAGTACGCTATCGGCAACTTAGATGAAGCGGAAAAAATATTATTAGCATCAGAAAAAAATACTACTAATGAAGCATCTTTAGTAGTCTGTTACGAATACCTTGCTTTGACTTACGAAAAGAAGAAAGATTTTGCTAAAGCGTATAATTATCACCAGAAGTATTTTGACTCAAAATTCAGATTATTAGAGCGTGGTTATGAAGAAGACAACAACATTGCACAGGCAAAGATCGGCTTGGAAGATGCACGCCGCGAACGCTTAATTGCCGAAGAAACAGCTAATGCGAAGAGCTTGTTTATCGCTACGATCAGTCATGAGATCCGTACACCGATGAACATTATATTAGGTACTACTTCTATTATGCAAAACGATGAGCCTAAACATGAACATATAAAATATCTAAGCACGTTACGACGTTCCGGCGAAAATCTGTTAGGCATTATAAACGATATTTTGGATGTATCTAAAATTGAAGCCGGAAAATTAGAAATAGAATTCGAACCGGTATTATTACAGGAAATCTTTGAAAATATCATCAGTACGATGGAGCAGCCTGCAAAAGAAAAAGGACTCGAAATATTATATTCCATTGATAAAAAGATAGATTTTGCCATATTATCCGATCCGTTGCGCTTAACACAGATCATTACTAATTTAATCAGCAACTCTATTAAGTTTACTGCAAAAGGAAATATACATTGTAAAGCAAAGCTTAAAGACAAAAATACTCTTCAATTAATTATCAGCGATACAGGAATGGGTATTCCGAAAGATAAGCTGGCAAACATTTTCGACCAATACGAACAGGTACGAACCAAGATTCAAAAGCGATATAAAGGAACCGGTTTGGGTTTAGCCATCTCTAAGAAACTGGTAGAACTGATGAATGGTAATATTGCTATTAAAAGCAAGATAAATGAAGGCACGAGCTTTATTATCAACCTGCCATTCGAAAAAGCAACGATTCAAAAACAAGTGCAAAATAGTTCTATCAGGAAAGACGCTCCATTCTTAGATAATAAAACTATTTTAGTTGTTGATGATTTTGATGACAATCGTTTTGTGGTAAAAGAAACACTTTTGTTCTTTAGCAAGCACCTTATTATTTTAGAAGCAGCAGATGGCTTGCAGGCATTAGAGGTATTGAAAAAACATAAACCAGACCTGGTAATCATGGATTTGGATATGCCTGAAATGAATGGTTTTGAAGCACTTTCTGAAATAAGAAAAAATAAGAAAACCAAACATTTAAAAGTGGTAGCCAGCACGGCAAGTATTATTGCCAATGGTGATGATGAATTTTTAGAATTTGGATTTGATGCATATCTGCCAAAGCCTTTTGATATAGACCAATTCTTCGTTTTGCTGGAAAACATCTTAAAATAAAAAACATGATAAGCTATAAACTTATCATGCCTTTCAATTCATCATCAGCATTTAAGATGCCTTTACTTTCTTCAACACTTCTTCGGCTGCGATCTTACCTGTTTCGGCACCGCCTTCCATGAAGCCTTGAAAATCTACACTGCAATGCTCGCCTGCAAAAAAGATATTGTCAATTGGCGTTGCAATGTGTGGCAGCACATTTACGATCTGTCCTTTTGTAAAACATGCGTAACTTCCTTTTACAAAAGGCTGTGTAGGCCAATGCATAATGGCTCGTTTGCCGTTGTGTGCAGCTTTCGTACCTGGAAATGCTTTATCTAAAGCACCTAAATATTTATCATACTCATCTTTATTTAAATTCGTTCCTGAGCTTCCACCTAAGAAAACAGTATAGCCACCGTAACCTGCATCACCATTTTGCGCAAGACTATTGTCCCAACCGTTTTGCACCACTTCGCTAAATAAATAACCGCCAAATTTCTGATCACGCCAAACACGCTTATCCATACCGAACATCATTTTTGCATTGGTTCCGTAATTTAAGCTTTGAATAGCGTTCTTTTTTTCAGGACTCATTTCCACATTCATTTCTACTTCTCTTAGCATCGTGAATGGAATCGTTAGAATAACATAATCTGCTGTTATGGCGTTTCCGTTTGCAAACGTAAGCCTGTATGTTTTTCCTTCTTTGTTTATTTTTGTTAATACGTGTTCTTTTAAAATACTGTCTTTATTGGCAAATGCTAATTTATCTACGATCTGCTGGTTACCACCTTTTACTTTATAGCGTTCATCGCTATCACCGAAATACCTGAACTCGCCGGAGCTCACATCTGTATCAATAAAAGTAATTAAGTTTAAAGAAGACAATTGTGAAGTGCTGCAACCAAATTCACTTTCATAAGCCATCTGAATAAATTTTTTAAACCAACCTGTACAACCTATTTTCACCAAGTACTCATCAATAGAAATCTTATCCAAAGTATCGGCATAGCTGCCAACATCATAATTATCTGCTATCTTATCTAAATCGTCTTTTATCTTTTTATTTATTTTGCTGAACTCTGCAATTGCTTGCTGTAATGTATAATGCCTGCCATTAAAATAAAACGCATCTACTTTTAAATTTGAATTTTGAATACTTGGCAATGTGTCTAAAGTTTCTAAATTAAATTCTTTCATTAAAGCAAATATATTAGCGTGTGTAGTATCGATATATTCACCGCCAAATTCGGTTACCAGATTATTTCCCATTACATTTTGTGCAGAAAGCATTCGTCCGCCGGTACGTGTTGAACCTTCATATATTGTAGATGTGACACCGTTTTTCTTTAAGATATAACAGGCATTCAAGCCAGCAATTCCACCACCAATAATGGCAATGGAATATTGTTTTTCTGTTGTTGTTGTTTCTGCATTTCCTGTTTTATTATCTTCAAATTTGCAGGAAGTTAAAAATGGCATTGAACTCGCAATACCGATGAAAGCACCAGCTTTTGCAGTGGTTTCAATAAAATCTCTTCTTGTATAAATCGGATGATTTTCGTTTAATAATTCATCTGTAGAAATTCCTGTTTGATCGCTTACCTGTTGAATGGTAGTAATTTTGCGCAACATACGCATAAATGGCGTTTTGGTACTTTTCATAATAATAGATTTTTGGTTGATGTAATATACCAACTAATAATTATGAAAGAAAATTAAATTTTGAATGGAATATATGCTATTTCTGCTGTCTTATAAAGTCTAATTTGTATTGCATAATATCTGCAATGGACTGTGCGCGTTGCTTTGCGGTATTTGCTTTTTCACCTAAAAACAGTTCATCAATTGTGGTGTTCCAATGCAACAGCCATCTGTCGAATTCTGTTTTTGATAATGGAAATTGCTTGTCCAATTCAAAATGTTTTTCGGTAACATTTCCTCTGTAGTTATTAGCATCTAAAAGAATGCTGTCCCAAAAATCAGCAATGGTTTTTAAGTGTTCTTCTAAATTTGGCAGCACCATTTTTTCAAAAATGATATGCAACAAATCATCGTGAAGTAATTTATTATAAAAAGATTGTACCAGATTATCTATATCATTTCGTGTTGTAATATCGTGTTTCATTTTAACACAAAATTAAACGAAATATTCATCTGTGAGACAATAATTATCAGTTCTGCTAAATAAAAAAGCTCGTGAACTCACGAGCTTTTTTTAGAATTATAAGAAGCTTACAATCCTGATAATTTTGCATTATATTTTTTTGATTTACTTGCACCAATAATTGCTAATGGAATACCTGGTCCTAAAAGTCCTGCTGTTAAGAATGTACCGCCAATAGCCATACCTAATGCTTTAGCTGCACCGGTATTACCATCATAATAAGTTGTTCCACCTGAAGTATAGCCATCATTCCAATCTGCTTTGCGCGACAGCACAACAGTACCTGCAATCGTTCCTGCCAAAGCAGCACCACCTAAAGATGATAATACTATACCAATAGTTTTCATCTTCTTATATTTTGCTACTTTCTTCTCATAATAAGCTTTATCTTTTTGGTAATAAGCCAAAGAATATTTTCCTGTGTAGGAAGCGTTGCTTGCTAAAAGTGATGTATTTGCTTCTTTAAAGTTGAAGTGAACATCTTTCTCAACAGCAGTTTGTGCCTTACTAAAAGTAAATAAGATTGTTGCAAACAATAAAAAACTAAGTATCTTTTTCATATTAATTGGATTTGAGTACGAAGATAATATTACTTTTTATTTTTTTAATCTTTACGAAAGATATTTAGTAAAAATCTTATACTTACAAAGTCGTCTTAATATTCAACTCTTTCAATTGCTTTTCATCAATCGTGCTTGGTGAATCCAACATCACATCTCTTCCTGAATTATTTTTAGGAAATGCAATGAAATCTCTGATCGTTTCAACACTATTTAAAACAGCACATAATCTGTCAAAACCGAAAGCCAAACCACCATGTGGTGGTGCGCCATATTCAAATGCATTCATCAAAAAGCCAAATTGCTTTTGCGCTTCTTCATCAGTAAAACCTAAGCGTTTGAACATTTCTGCTTGTAATGCTTTATCATAAATTCTGATAGAACCACCACCAACTTCAACGCCATTTATAGCTAAGTCGTAAGCATCAGCACGCACGCGCGCAGGATCTGTATATAAGAAATCTATGTCTTCTTTTTTTGGTGAGGTAAACGGATGATGCATTGCAAACCAACGATTATCTTCTTCAATAAATTCCAATAAAGGAAAATCTAAAACCCACAATGGTTTAAAAACATCTTTCTTACGTAAGTCTAAACGGTTGCCCATTTCCAAACGCAGTTCATTCATTTGCTTGCGAACTTTATCTGTATTTCCACATAAAACCAGTAGCAAATCACCAGGTTTCATATTCGCTTTTTCAGCCCATTTTTTCAGTTCTTCTTCGTTATAAAATTTATCTACAGAAGATTTTAAAGTGCCATCAGTATTGTATCTCAAATAAATTAAACCTGTTGCGCCAATTTGTGGTTTCTTCACAAAATCAGTCAATTCATCTAATTGCTTGCGTGTATATTCAGCCGCATTTTCTGCGTTGATACCAATCACTAATTCAGCATTATCAAACACACCGAAGCCTTTTCCTTTCACCAAGTCATTCATTTCTACAAACTTCATATCGAAACGAATATCAGGTTTGTCGCTTCCGTAAATACGCATCGCATCATCATACTGCATACGTGGAAAGTCGTCAAGCTCAATGTTCTTTACTGTTTTGAAGACATGCTTGATCAAACCTTCGAACATATTCAAAATATCTTCTTGTTCCACGAAAGCCATTTCGCAATCTATTTGTGTAAACTCAGGTTGCCTATCGGCACGCAAATCTTCATCTCTGAAACAACGCGTAATTTGATAGTATTTATCAAAACCCGAAACCATCAGCAATTGCTTAAACGTTTGTGGCGATTGTGGCAACGCATAAAATTCACCTGGATTCATTCTCGATGGAACTACGAAATCTCTTGCGCCTTCTGGAGTCGATTTTATTAAGAAAGGTGTTTCAATATCTAAGAAACCATTCGCATTCATGTAAGTTCTTACTTCATGTCCAACTTTATGACGGAAAATAATTTTTTCCTGCACTTCAGTTCTGCGCAAATCCAAATATCGATATTGCATACGAATATCATCGCCACCATCAGTTTCATTTTCTATTGTAAAAGGTGGCGTTTTAGAAACAGATAAAATGCGAACATCACTTACCAACACTTCAATATCGCCGGTTGGAATTTTTGGATTTTTGTTAGAACGTTCTACCACTTTACCTTCGGCTTGTATGACAAACTCACGACCTAATCTTTTCGCTCTGTCGAACAATAAATTATTGGTGTCATTATTAAAAACGATTTGCGTGATGCCATATCTGTCGCGCACATCAACAAATAAAAGCTCGCCGAAATTACGAGTGGTTTGAACCCAACCGGAAAGTTGAACTTTTGTGTTTACATCTGCAATTCTCAATTCGCCGCACGTGTGACTTCTGTACATAAAAATAGTATTAAGTGATAAGTATTAATGTTGAATTTTCCTTTCTGTCATGCTGAGGAACGAAGCATCTCTTGTTTAGCTTATGAGATTCTTCACATTGTTCAGAATGACAAAGAAGAGCAAAAATAAGAAGATAAATATTAATTAGAGGTTAATGTTGTAAACGTATTACTTTGAATATTTCGCAACAATCGTATCATAATCTCTTTCAAAATCTGCATAAACTTTAGTAATACCTTCACGCAAATTGATCGTGTGTTTCCAACCCAAATCATGCAATTTCGTTACATCGGTGAGTTTTCGTGGTGTGCCATCAGGTTTAGTTTCGTCGTGAACGATGTCGCCTTCATAACCAACAATATCTTTAATTAATAAAGCCAGATCTTTGATGGTAATTTCTACGCCACTGCCACAATTTACAAACTCTTCACCATCGTAAGTTTCCATCAAATGAAATAAAGCACTTGCCAGATCATCAGCATGTAAAAACTCTCTGAAAGGCGAACCTGTGCCCCACATTACCACTTGTGGTATCTTATTTATTTTCGCTTCATGAAACTTGCGAATTAATGCAGGCAGCACGTGCGAATTATTCAAATCGTAGTTGTCGTTTGGTCCATATAAATTGGTTGGCATCGCAGAAATAAAATCGCAGCCGTATTGTCTTTTGTAAGATTCGCACAATTTGATACCTGCAATTTTTGCAATCGCATAAGGCTCGTTTGTTTCTTCTAAAGTGCCTGTCAACAAATAAGATTCATTCAATGGCTGTGGTGCCATTTTTGGATAAATGCAAGTAGAACCTAAGAACAACAATTTTTTCACTTTGTGTTCAAATGCTGCGTGAATAGTGTTGCATTCTATCATCAAGTTTTCATACAAAAAATCTGCACGATAGATGTTATTTGCTTGTATACCACCAACTTTTGCTGCTGCTACAAAAACATAATCAGGTTTATTGGCAGCAAACCAAGCATGCGTATCTGTTTGAGAAATTAAGTTTAATTCTTTAGAAGATGCTGTTAAAATGTTTGTATAACCTTCAGCTTTCAGTTTGCGTACTACTGCAGAACCGACCATTCCGTTGTGACCTGCTACATATATCTTTGCGTTCTTTTCCATAATAGTATTAAGTAATAAGCGGTAAGTAACAAGTAAAAACTTACTACTTATTACTTACCACTTTCGACTAATTTTATTCATGATAGTTAAAAATCTTATGACCACCTTCCAATAAGTACTTGTCACGCTCAAATAATTTGATGTCGTGCTCCATCATATCTTTTACCAAAGAAGCTAAATCGTGTTTTGGATACCAGCCTAATTTTGTATTTGATTTTGTAGGATCACCAATCAATAGATCAACTTCTGTTGGTCTGAAATAAGTTGGATCAACCGATACTACTTCTTTACCAATTTCTACCTGGTAAGCTGGATTTGAACAAGATTTTATGTAACCTTTTTCATCAATACCTGTTCCCTTAAATTCTACTTCAATACCAACTTCTAAAAACGACATACGAACAAACTCACGAACTTCTGTAGTTTTTCCTGTAGCAATTACATAATCTTCCGGTTCCGGTTGTTGTAATATCAGGTACATTGCCTCCACATAGTCTTTAGCATGACCCCAATCTCTTTTTGCATTTAAGTTTCCTAAGTATACTTTATCCTGTAAGCCTAATGCAATTTTTGAAACGGCACGAGTAATTTTACGAGTTACGAAAGTTTCGCCACGCAACGGAGATTCATGATTGAATAAAATACCGTTACAAGCATAAATTCCATATGCTTCGCGATAGTTTACTGTGATCCAGTAGCCATACATTTTTGCTACTGCATATGGAGAACGCGGATAGAAAGGTGTTTTTTCCGATTGAGGAATTTCCTGCACTTTGCCGTATAATTCAGACGTGGAAGCCTGATATAGTTTTGTTTTGTTTTCCAGCTTTAAGATTCGAATCGCTTCTAATAAACGTAATGAACCAACAGCATCTACATTCGCAGTATATTCAGGTGTATCGAAAGATACTTTTACGTGGCTCATTGCACCTAAGTTATAAATCTCGTCAGGTTGCACCTGTTGAATGATACGTATGAGATTGGTAGAATCTGATAAATCACCAAAGTGCATCACAAAATTACGATTGTCGATATGCGGATCTTGGTATAAATGGTCAATTCTGTCCGTGTTGAACAAAGATGAACGACGTTTAATGCCATGCACTTCATATCCTTTTTTCAACAGTAATTCTGCTAAATAAGCGCCGTCTTGTCCTGTTATACCTGTAATTAATGCTTTTTTCATGTTATATATTAAAGAGAAGTGCAAAAATAAGACTTTTTTTCGTTTTTTTGAGCTTAAATGAAGCAAAAAATCGCCATCTTCTTATCAGGTTCAGGCAGCAATGCGAAAAATATCTGTACATATTTTAAACAGCACGAAAAAATTAAAGTTGTGCTCTTGCTCAGTAATAAAGAAAATTCCGGTGCAAAATCAATCAGCGAAGAATTTGATATACCTTATTTTATCTTTAACAAGGAACAGTTTTACAATACAAACGAGGTTATTGATACATTAATACATTCTCAAATAAGCACATTAATTCTTGCAGGTTTTTTATGGTTGATTCCTGAAAATTTATTAGAGCAATATCCAAACCATATCATTAACATACATCCTGCGTTGCTGCCAAAATATGGTGGTAAAGGTATGCACGGTGCTCATGTTCATCAAGCGATTTTTGATAATAAGGAAAAGGAAACCGGTATTACAATTCATCTTTGTAATAAAGAGTATGACAAAGGTGAAATATTGTTTCAAGCCAGTGTTTTAATAGAAGATAGTGATACACCAGCATCTATAGCAAAAAAGGTATTACAATTAGAACATCAGTTTTTTCCAAGAATTATCGAAGAATATTTAAGTGTAGATCAGGAAGATTAACAGAAATGTCTATATAAATTTCACAGAAATCAGCATTCACATTATAAAAAAATAAGCTCCCACGATTGGGAGCTGCAGTATTGTGTCTTGTTCGTTGCACCGGTATCCGGATTTAAGTACTGAAGTATAATTTCGATTTTCTCTTTTTATCTTCGTGAACAAGTAATTCCTTACTTACTATAAAGTTGTATCGAATTTTGTTGACCTATCTTATATAAATCGAAGCAGATGTTATAAGATTCAAATGTGATATAAATTTTGCAATTTAAATGAAATAAAAAACCGCCGAAAATTTTCGGCGGTTTTTTATCTTTTCACATTTTTACAGATTGTATTTGCCTGCTTCTATTATCTTCGCTGCAATACGTCGACGTGCTTCTTTTACGTTTACCGGTTCGTATTTCGTAAAGCGTTTTAAACCCATTAGCATAATGCGTAGCTCATCGCCTTCTGCATAAGATTGTAATGCGTCTTTTCCTGCTACATTTATTTTATTCATTGCATCATTAAAAGCAACTTTTAAAATATCAATATAAACCTGATCTGCTTTTTCTCCTTTTTCAAAGATTTTTTGAACACGCAATAATAATGATTCTGCATTGTACAATTGAATCAACATATCAGATGCGTTCATGATAATTTCCTGCTCGTCTTTCAGCTTCGCCATCAATTTTTGAACAGCACCGCCAGCTACTAACAAGAATGCTTTTTTCGCATTTTTGATCGCTTTAAATTCTGCTGCAAACTGACTTTCATCGTCGCCACCAAAATCCGGAACACTCATCAGTTCTTTTTGAATAGCCATGCCTGGTGTCATCAAATCTATCTTGCCATTCATTGCTTTTTTTAACAACATATCAATAGATAATAAACGATTGATTTCGCTGGTGCCTTCGTAGATACGTGCGATACGTGAATCTCTGTATGCACGTGCTGCATTAGTTTCTTCAGAGAAGCCCATTCCACCATGAATCTGCACATTTTCATCTACTACAAAATCCAACACTTCAGAACCTAATACTTTTACAATAGCACACTCAATAGCATATTCTTCTGCAGCGCCTAATAATGCTTTAGAGAACTCTTTACCAGCTGCTAAATTTTCGTGTTCTAATTTTCCGATGTCGTTCGCACAACGATACGTTGACACTTCTAATGCAAATAACTGAATTGCCATTTCAGCAATTTTGTGTTGTATTGCACCAAAAGAAGATAAAGTTTTTCCGAATTGTGTTCTTTCGTTTGCGTATTGCACAGCCATGTTGAATGCTTCGCGCGCGCCACCTAATGCTGTTGCGCCTAATTTATATCTTCCGATATTTAAGATGTTGAAAGCAATTAAATGACCTTTGCCGCGTTCGCCTAAGATATTTTCTACAGGTATTACGCAGTTCTCAAAAAACACTTGTCGTGTAGAAGATCCTTTGATACCCATTTTGTCTTCTTCAGCACCTAAGTTTAAACCAGGTGTGCCTGCTTCTACTAAGAATGCGGTGAATTCTTTGCCATCAATTTTTGCGAATACGGTAAATGAATGTGCGAAGCCTGCATTGGTGATCCACATTTTTTGTCCGTTCAAGATCCATGATTTTCCATCTTCAGAAAGTGTAGCTGTAGTCTTTGCACCTAAAGCATCAGAGCCTGAACTTGGTTCTGTTAAGCAGTAAGATGCTGCCCATTCACCGCTTCCTAATTTTGGAAGGAATTTTTGTTTTTGTTCTTCTGTTCCGAAATATAGAATTGGCAAAGTACCGATACCAATATGGCAAATTAATGTGGTTGCAAAAGAGCCGCTTCTGCCTACTTCTTCTGCAATGATGCAGCCTGAAATTACATCCTGATTCATACCACCGTATGCTTCTGGTATTGCGGTTGATAATAAGCCTAAATCACCTGCTTTTCCTAATAAAGACAAAGATAAACCTGCCGGTTGTTTTTCAATTTCTTTTGACAAAGGCATTACTTCTTTTTCGATGAAGTCAGATGCCATAGAGCGCACCATTAGCTGCTCTTCTGTGTAATCTTCAGGCGTGAATACCTGTTCTGTTGTTGAGTCTTTGATAACGAATTCGCCACCTTTGAGTGATTTTGTTAGTTCGAGTGTTTCCATTTGTTAGATGTTTAGATGTGTGACAAGAGATGTGTGACAAGAGATTTGAGATATTTTGAATCTCATCATCTCAAATCTCATCTCTATAATTCTATTTAAGTCTTTCAATAATACCTGCGATACCTTGTCCGCCGCCGATGCAAGCTGACACCATGCCGTAACGTTTGTTTTGACGACGCATTTCATTAATTAATTGCACAGATAATTTTGCACCTGAACAACCAAGTGGATGTCCTAATGCAATGGCACCACCGTTTGGATTAATGATATCAGGATTTAAACCAAGTGTACGAATTACTGCTAATGATTGTGCTGCAAATGCTTCGTTTAATTCAATCATTTCGATGTCTTCTTGTTTTAAACCTGCTAACTGCAAAGCGCGTGGTATGGCTACAACCGGACCGATACCCATGATGCGTGGTTCGCAACCAACTACTGCGCAAGTTACCAAACGTGCAATTGGCTCGATGTTTAATTCTTTTACCATTTTTTCTGACATTACTAACACGAATGCTGCGCCATCAGAAGTTTGAGAAGAGTTACCTGCAGTTACAGAACCTTTCGCTGCGAAGACTGCTTTCAATGCTGCTAAGCCTTCTACTGTTGTGTCTTTACGCGGTCCTTCATCTGTATCAACTATTGTAGAACGAACTTTTCTTTTGTTGTTTTGTAAGTAAACTTCTTCAACTGTTACAGGAACAATTTCGTCTTTGAATTTACCAGACTCAATTGCTGCAATTGCTTTTACATGTGAGTTGTAAGAAAATTGATCTTGGTCTACACGAGAAATTCCGTATTGAGTTGCTACAGCTTCTGCCGTTAAACCCATTGATGAATAATAGTCAGGTGTTGTGGATGCGATGCCATAGTTTAATACGGTTCTCCAACCTGTCATTGGTAATAAAGACATAGATTCTACACCACCTGCGATGATGCAATCTGCCATGCCTGCTTTTATTTTTGCGGTTGCCATTGCGATGGTTTCTAAGCCTGACGCGCAATAACGATTGACAGTTACACCACCAATTGATAATGGTAAACCTGCACGCAATACGATCATACGACCGATCTGCATGCCTTGTTCTGCTTCAGGAATGGCGTTACCACAAATTAAATCATCAATACGTGATGGATCTAAATTTGGAACGGATGCTACTAAATGTTTTACAACATCAGCACCTAAATCATCCGGACGATAAAAGCGGAAACCGCCTTTTTTTGCTTTGCCGATTGCCGAACGGTAACCTGCTACGATATAAGCTTCACTCATAAAAAAGAATTTTAGATGTGAGATATGAGATGTGAGATTAGTGAATCACATTTCATAAATCAACTGTTTATAATTAATTTATCTTTGAATTTAAAAATCATTTTTTGAATTTGATGAATGCTTTCAAAAGCTTCATCTTGTTGAACTAAAGAAATGTAACCTAATCTATGAGCTAATTCAATTTGTGTTTCTAACTCACAAGATGAACCATACGAGTGATGTAGAAAATTAGCAAAATCTTTATCAGAACTTCTTCCTGAACCTTCAGCAATATTTGATGGTATAGAAACAGCGCATCTCCTTATTTGTGAAGACAAGGCATACATTTCCTCTTTAGGAAATGAAGCTATCATCTTATAAATAAATAATACTAAATCCATCGAGTCGTTCCAAATTTTTAATTTTCTAAAATCGTGTCTCATATCTCAAGTCTATACTCTATAATTCTAGTTTCTCAATGGTTTACCTGTGGTTAACATTGCCTGAATTCTTTCTAAGGTTTTCTTTTCACCACATAGTGATAAAAATGCTTCTCTTTCAAGATCCAATAGATACTGCTCGTTTACAGTTGTTACTGCTGACAGATCGCCACCACACATTACATAAGCAACTTTCTTAGCAATGACTGCATCGTGTGCAGAAATATAACCACCTGCAACGAATGACTCCACGCCAACAGTTAATGTTCCTAAGCCTGTTCTTCCTAAAACAGTGATATCATTTCTGTGTGCGTTTTGTGTGTAACCTTCTTCACTTAATTTTAAGACATCTTGTTTTGCTTCAGCAATCACACGTTTTGAGTTTACTACAACTCTGTCTTTATTTTTACGCATTAAGTTTAAATCAAATGCTTCTTGTGCAGATGTTGCTACTTTTGCCATTGCGATACTTAAGAAATTATCTTGTAATGTTTGTAACATTGGATCGCCATTTTTAAAGCTGTCAGAAGTACGTAATGTAAGTTCTTTTGTTCCACCACCTGCTGGAATTAAACCAACACCAACTTCTACTAAACCGATGTAAGTTTCTGCTGAAGCTACTACTGCATCTGAGTGCATGGTTACTTCACAACCACCACCAAGCGTCATGCCGTGAGGCGCTGAAACAACAGGAATTGCTGAGTATCTGCAACGCATCGTTGTTTGCTGGAACTGACGAATGGCGATATCTAATTCATCATATTCCTGATCCATTGCTAACATAGCGATCATCATTAAGTTTGCTCCAACAGAAAAGTTTGGTGCATCATTTCCGATCACTAAACCTTTGTAACCACCTTCTGCAATTTCAATAGATTTGTTGATGGCTTGTAACACATCACCACCTAATGAATTCATTTTTGATGTGAATTCTAAGTTTAAAACGCCATCGCCAATATCATGTAAAGTTCCACCGCTGTTTTTCCAAACCGGTGTGTTGCTGCGTAAATTATCTAAGATGATAAATGATTCAGCGCCAGGAATTGCTTTGTATGATTTTGATTGTTGATCGTAATATTTTTTGATACCGTTTTCTACTTTATAGAAAGAAGTATTGCCTGCTGCAACGAATTCTTCTACCCAAGCGCTTATCGCCAAACCATCTGCTTTTGCCAGCTCTATACCTTTTTGAACACCTACAATATCCCAATATTCAAATGGTCCGATTTCCCATGCAAAGCCTGCACGTAATGCATCATCTAATGCATATAAGCTATCAGAAATTTCAGGAACTCTGTTAGAAACATACGCAAATAAACCAGCTAAAGAACGTTTAACCAATGTAGCACCTTTGTCGTCTGCTTTGATAAATGCATTAACTTTATCAGATAATTTTTCCGCTTTTTTCGCTGCATCTAAAGAAGCAAATTTAGGCTTACCAGTTGGCTCGTAAACCAAAGTATCTAAACGTAAAGAGAAAGAATTTCTTTTTTCATCTTTGTAGTAATATCCTTTTTTTGTTTTGTTTCCGAAGAATTTATTATCCAATAAAAACTGTACATATTTTGGAACATCGAATGCAGAAGCTTGCTCATCATTAGGGCAATTTTCTTTGATACCTAACATTACTTTTGTTCCTGTATCATTACCAACTAAATCAGATAATTTAAATGTTCCGGTTTTCGGACGACCTAATGCTGGTCCAGTCAATGCATCTACTTCTTCAATTGTTAAACCTAATTCTTGTGTTAATTGGAAAATTTTTGCCATTGCATAAACACCAACACGGTTTGCAATAAATGCAGGTGTGTCTTTACACAAAACTGTTTCTTTTCCTAAATAAACATCACCATAGTTCATTAAAAAATCAACTGTTTCCTGTGATGTGCTTGGCGTTGGAATAATTTCCAACAAACGTAAATATCTTGGTGGATTGAAGAAGTGTGTGCCTGCGAAATTCTTTTTGAATGTTTCGCTTCTGCCTTCTTCTAATAAATGAATTGGAATACCTGAAGTATTAGATGTTACTAATGTTCCGGGCTTGATGTATTTTTCTACTTTTTCAAAAACCTGTTGTTTGATATCTAAGCGTTCTACAACAACTTCGATTACCCAATCAACATCTTTAATTTTTGGTAAATCATCATCAAAGTTACCTAATGTAACTCTGCTTGCAGAAGCCGGTGAATATGCTTGTGCCGGTTTTGATTTTAAAGCAAATGCAAATGCGTCATTCACAATTTTGTTTCGCATTTTCGGATTTGCTTTGTCTTCTTCTTTCAGGTCGAACGGAACAATATCTAACAATAACACTTCAACGCCAATGTTTGCGAAGTGCAATGCGATACCTGAACCCATTACGCCTGAACCTAATACAGCTACTTTTCTAATAGCTCTTTTTTGTTTTGATTCCATTTTAATTAATGAATTTGTGAGTTAATGAGTTTACGAATTTTTATTTATTCTGTTTTTAAATCTGCAAGTGTGTATGCTGCAAAACGATTCATCAAACGTTCGTAAGCATTCTTGATATATTTTGTGTCTTTGAAAATGCGTGTCATCATTACTGCACCTTCAAATTCCGCAACGGTTTGTTCTGCTAATTTTTTTGCGTCTTCTTCGTTGGTAATTTCCTTAAAAACATATTCGACAGCATTGATCCATTCTTTGTAAAAATCTCTGATATGTTCTGCAAATTCAGGAATAGCACGTGCAGTTTCTACGCCAATATTTCCCATAATATTTCCATCAGAGATTAAAGCCTTCTCTGATTTTTTGAACATTTTTTCCATGCGTTGCTGTGGTGACAATGTTGTATCGTAAGCAATAGAAAAAACTTCTTTTTGAAAAAAACCGTGTGCGTATTTTATAACTGCACTCATCAAAGCTTCTTTACTAGGAAAATAATGATATAAGCTGCCTTTCAATAAACCGCAAGCTGCAGCAATGTCTGCAATAGAAGTATTATGATAACTTTTCTGACGAAATAGTTTCAGCGATTGCTTCAAAATATCATCTATACTTACTTTCTGTTTTGGCACGTGTTCTTTAATTATAGAATTGTAGAGTTAATGAATTATACAATAATCCAAACAAACAAATAAAATTAATTCTTTAGTTTCTTTTATCAAACGTTTGTTTGGTAAATAATAATTTGGTAACAATTCAATGCATGCATTGAATTGTTACCAAATTATTCGCTTTTTTTTGACAAATGTTAATTTTTATTACCAAATACTAAGCAAAATATACCAATTAGCGGTTTTTTTACACCAAATACTAATCTTATTGAATGCAATTGAAGCTAACAGGTACATTTGTACTGTTAACGATAAGTTTAAAAAATTTAACCGGTGATGTCATTTTATAGCATCATTGGGTAGTGGGTCTTTTCTTTTCTATGTTTAAAATGAGGTGCTGTGCTTGTGCCTCATTTTTTTTTTGCATTTTTATCATATGTGCATATTTTTTAATATTTTGTACGTTGCATAATGTTTAACCAAAGCTTAAAAGTATTTACTCTCATTTTGTTTTTACAAATGACATCTTCAAACTTGTTGTTTGGGTTAGATATTACGCAGCTTAGATTTGATGTAATAGATATTAAAAATGGTCTTTCACAAAATAGTGTAACCGATATATTTCAAGATAGTAAAGGTTACATGTGGTTTTGCACTGACGAAGGATTAAACCGATTTGATGGTTATGATTTTTTGAAATTTGACAAGCAAACTGACAATAAGAATTCAATCATTTCTAATTTTACTTCCTGCATTGTAGAATCATCGCCAGGTGTTTTTTGGATCGGCACTGAAAAAGGTCTCAGTATTTATGTTTACGAAAAGAAGAAGTTTTTTAATGTTGAGAATCCGGCGCAAATAAAGAAATTAACGGTAGAAAATAATAATACCGTTTGGGCGCAAACACCATATAGCTTATATAAAATCAGGTTGATTGAAAATGATAATAAAAAAGCAGATTATAATGTGAGCGTTGAGCCGATGAATGCTTACAAGGAAATCATTTATAAACGCGATGACAATCATTTTATTTTAGCAGGAAGAGATAATCATATTTATAATTATGATTTTGACACTAAACTTATTAAACAGCAGAACTTATCAGCTGTTTGGAAAATCATTATACAAAAGAAAATTAACAGCTTTATAAAGGATATACATGGTAATTTTTGGATCGGCACGAACAATGGCCTATATAAAACCGACAAGCATTTTCTAAACATAGATTCCTTTCCTTCACAACGTATAAGCTTTACTGGTTTACAAAGCAAAATAACAGATATAACATCAGGAAAATTAGGCAATATATATATTGCTACTTACCAGCAAGGTCTACTTATTTATGACATTACACGCAACAAATTTGCAACTTACCAAAGCGATCCTTATAACTTAACAAGCTTACCAGATAATAAGATCTTAAGCCTGCACATTGACAACAGTAATACTTTTTGGATTGGTACAAAAGGTTCCGGCTTAGCCACTTATTCACCTTACAAATTTAAGTTTAAACACATTACTCAAGAGCCTTTTAAAACTACATGGCTAACCAACAAATATGTATTGAGTTTTGAAGCAGATGATGACGAAAATATCTGGATAGGCACTGACGGTGGCGGCTTGTACGAATTTGACACAAAGTCTTCTGTGTTCTCGAACTGGCGAAATAATTCATCTGCAAGCTCGCTTTCTAATGATGTAGTACAACATTTACTGATTGATTCTTATAAGAACATTTGGGTAGCTACTATGAATGGCATCTGCAAATTTAATCCTTCAACAAACGCTTTCAAACGATATTTTATAACTACTCATAAAGCATCTGACAATTTAAAGATTCCTGCATATTCCAACATTAGAATATTTGAAACAAGAGAAAAAGAACTGTATGCTCTTGATGAAAGATCTATCTATCGTTTTAACAGTGCGGAAAATACTTTTGAAGACATCAGATTCAATTATAAAACCAGCAATCCAACACCACGAAGCATTTTAGAAGACAAAGATGGCACATGGTGGCTGGCTACTGCTTCCGGAATATTGCATGTAAATATCCGTACAGGACTACTAGATGAAAAAGCATTAAAGGTCGTTAATAATAAATACTTTAAAACGGATCAACTTTATTGCTTGCTATCAGAAGATAACAATCATTTTTGGATCGGTGCAGGCAATAGCGGATTGTATCTGTTCGACAAAAAGAATAAAAAAATCACGGAACACTATACAGAGAAAGAAGGCTTGAGTAATAATTTTATCTATGGTATTTTAAAAGATAATTTTGGTAAAATCTGGATGAGTACCAACAGAGGTATTTCTGTGTTTGAACCAACCGTAAAGCAATTCAGAAACTATGATATAAACGATGGTTTGCAAAGCAACGAGTTTAATGGTGGTGCGTTTTATAAGACAAAAAACAACGAACTTTTATTTGGCGGCATCAATGGTTTTAATATTATTGAGCCTGACAAAGTTCCATTTAATTCTTACAAGCCATTTGCAAATATTACTTCTATAAAAACAGATGATAGTACATATAGCGCGTCTCAATATACACCACAAATAAAACGCATAAGTTTACCAAGTAAAGAAAATAATATTTCGTTTGAATTTGCTTCAAGCGACTATGTAAACACACCAAAGAACAGATTTGAGTATAAACTTGATGGCTATAATAAAAACTGGACCAGAACGAACAGGAACTTTGTTTCTTATACAAAGCTGCCACCTGGTAATTATATTTTTTATGTCAGAGCCAGTAATAATGATGGTGTATGGTCAACAGCAGCGGCATCTTTTTCTTTCAGGATTCGTCCAACTATTTGGCAAAGCTGGTGGTTTCGCATTATAGCAAGCATTATAGTTGCATATTATATTTACAGAACAATTACCAACAGAATAAAAATAGCCAGAAAGAAAGAAACAGACAAGATGCAGCTTGCACGACAAAAAACAGAATACGAAAAACAATTGGCAGAAATAAAATTAAAGGCTTTAGTTTCTCAAATGAATCCGCATTTTATTTTTAACTGTATGAATTCCATTCAGGCAATGATACTTTCCGATCAGAACATGCAGGCATCTACTTACCTAACAAAATTATCAAGACTGGTACGTTCTGTTTTGGAAAATTCGGTGAAGACATTAATACCTTTACAAGATGTGATTGAGAATTTAAAATTATATCTGGAATTAGAATCGTTACGTTTTGATCAGCAATTTAATTATGATATCAAAACTGAAAACATTGATGTGTATTCTGTAGAAATGCCTTCTATGCTGATTCAGCCTTATGTAGAAAATGCGATCTGGCATGGTTTATTAAAAAAGGTAGGCGATAAAAATGTACAAATAAAATTTTACAAAAAAGAGAATACTATTTTCTGCGAAATAGAAGACAATGGAATTGGACGCGTGAAAGCCGCAGAACTTAATCTGAGAAAGCAGCATAAATCTTTAGGCACCTTAATTACAAAAGAAATGTTTGAAACCTTACATAAAATAAAAGACACCAAACATGATGTAGAAATCATAGATTTGTACGATGAAAATCATTTACCTACAGGAACAAAAGTTGTTATTGAAATGGAAATGTAATCGCTCAGTATAACAAAAATAAAAACAACCAGCCAACATGGATACAATAAAAGCACTTTTAGTAGACGATGAAAAAAACAACCGCATTGCACTGCAAAAAATGCTGGAAAAATTTTGTCCGCAGGTTAGTGTCATTGCTGAATGTGACAGCGTGGATAGTGCCATTACAGCAGCAGAAGAACAGCGAGTAGACGTTGTATTTTTAGATGTAGAAATGCCTGGTAAAAATGGATTTGATTTGTTGGCACATTACAATTACCAATGTCCTTTTGAAGTAATATTTACTACTGCTTACAGCCAATATGCAGTAAAAGCAATTCGATTTAGCGCGCTTGATTATTTATTAAAACCGGTTGATCCTGAAGAATTGATTCGTGCAGTACATAAGTTATCCATTAAGAAATCTGAAGAAATAAAAAGCAAACAATTTGAATTATTAGAACAAAAAATAAACAATAAAGATTTAGGCAAAAAACAATTAGCAATTTCTACTTTAGAAGGAATTTATTTTGCCACGCTTGATGAGATCATTCATGTTGATGCTGATTCTTCTTACACAAAAATATACATTTCTTCAGGTGATATGATCATGTCTTCAAAGCCTTTAAAATACTTTGAGGAATTGTTAGAAGATTATGATTTTGTTCGCGTGCATCAATCGCACATTATCAACCTGAAATTAATTCGCAGATATGTGCGTGGTGATGGCGGACAGGTGATTATGATGAATGGTACAGAAATAGAAGTTTCGCGAAGAAAGAAAGATGATTTATTGGCGAAGATCTCTGAAACTTTATAGACTATTGGACATGAGATTAGAGATATAAGAATGATATTTATTTCTCTTGTCTCATCTCTCACTTCTAATTCTCTCATTTATTTCTTTAATCAAATTTGGTCCTTCGTAAATAAAACCTGTGTAAAGCTGTACCAAGCTTGCACCTGCATTTAATTTTTCTATTGCGTCATCAGCAGTCATAATTCCACCAACAGCAATAATTGGAATTTTATGTTGTGATTTTTCGGCAATATATTTTATTATTTCTGTCGATCTTTTTGTTAATGGCTTTCCGCTTAAACCACCATTTCCAATTGCATCAACTTTCTCTTTTTCTACCGATAAATTTTCTCTTGAAATAGTAGTATTGGTTGCAACAATACCTGCTAATTTTGTATCGGAAACAATTTCAATAATATCGTCTAATTGTTCGTTCGTTAGATCCGGTGCTATTTTTAATAAAATTGGTTTCTGTTTCGACTTTTTTTTATTAACATCTTGCAATGTAAATAGTAATTCTTTCAAAGGTTCTTTTTCCTGCAAAGCTCGTAAATTCGGTGTGTTTGGAGAACTTACATTCACTACAAAATAATCTACAACATCATATAAAGCATCAAAACATTTTACATAATCGTACACTGCATTTTCATTTGACGTGAGTTTATTTTTGCCAATATTTCCACCAATTTTAATTTGAGAATTTGAGAATTTGAGAATTTGAGAATGAAGAATATTTTGTTTCACAGCTTCCATTCCAGCATTATTAAAACCCATTCTGTTGATGATTGCTTCGTCTTGAATGATACGAAACAAACGTGGTTTATCATTTCCATCTTGTGGCAAAGGTGTTACGGTTCCAATTTCTATAAAGCCAAAACCAATAGCAGCAAATGCATCAATACATTCTGCATTCTTATCCAAACCTGCAGCCAAACCAACAGGATTTTTAAAAGTTAATCCAAATAAATTTCGTTCTAATTTTTTGTCTTCAACAACATACAACCATTTCAAAATAGTTTTGACAAATGGAATCTTTATTAAAAACTTAATCCATTTTAAAGTTAAGTGATGCGCAGCTTCAGCATCTAATTTGAAAAGGAAAAAGCGTAGGATTTTGTACATATTGCAAATTTACGATTTACGATTTACGATTTATGATTTACAGTGCCGGAATTTCAACATTAATCATTAATCATTCAACATTCATCATTATCTTTACTTCATGCAAAAGCCTCTTGCCGAAAGAATGCGACCGAAAACTATTGACCAAATTATTGGTCAGGAACATTTATTAGGAAATGGAAAATCGTTGCGGCAAATCATCGACAAAGGCAAGTTGCATTCGATGATATTTTGGGGTCCGCCAGGTGTTGGTAAAACTACACTCGCAAGAGTTTTAGCAACGCATGCAAATTTACCTTTTGAACAAGTAAGTGCAATTTCTGCAGGCGTGAAAGAACTTCGTGCAATTATTGAGATTGCCAAAGAGAAAGGAACGATCGTTTTGTTTATTGATGAGATCCATCGCTTTAATAAATCACAACAAGATGCCTTGCTTGGCGCTGTAGAAAATGGCACTATTATTTTAATCGGCGCAACTACAGAAAATCCATCTTTTGAAGTAAACGCTGCTTTGCTTTCACGATCTCAGGTGTATGTTTTAAAATCTTTGGAAGCCGATGATTTAAAAAAAATAGTTGATATTTCTTTGCAGGAAGATGAAGTTTTAAAACAAGAAAATATCATCATAAAAGAATACGATGCCTTATTTTATTTTTCCGGTGGTGATGCACGGAAACTATTGAATGTTTTAGAATTAGTTGCTGAAAATTTAAAAGAAGACAGTACCATTACAAATGTTTTTGTAGAAGAAATTGTGCAAACTTATATTGCACGTTATGATAAAAGTGGTGAGCAACATTATGATATTATTTCTGCCTTTATAAAATCAATTCGTGGCAGCGATCCGAATGCAGCAGTATATTGGATGGCACGCATGATAAATGGTGGTGAAGATCCAAAGTTTATTGCTCGTCGTTTGTTGATCTTAGCTTCTGAAGATATTGGCAATGCAAATCCAAATGCGTTGTTATTAGCGAATGCATGCTTTCAAGCTGTGACAACAATTGGTTATCCTGAATGCAGAATTATTTTGTCGCAATGCGTTACTTACCTGGCATCTTCACCGAAAAGCAATGCTAGTTATATGGCAATAAATGATGCGATTTCTTTAGCTGATAAAACAAGTAATCTTTCTGTTCCTTTACATTTAAGAAATGCACCAACAAAGTTGATGAAGAACTTGAACTACGGAAAAGATTATCAGTATGCACATAATCACGAAAGGAATTTTGTTGATCTGGAATTTCTTCCAACAGAAATAAGTGGTACAAAATTTTATGAACCAGGAAATAACGCAAGAGAAAATGAACTGAGAAAATTTTTGAAAGACAGATGGAACAAAAAGTATAATTACTAACCAAATATTTTTAACCACTTAATGAACTTAAGAAATTTAAGAAAACTAGAAGAAACAATAAATGTAATAACGAAGGAAATTGAACTAGAATATTTAGTAAATTACTCTTAAGTACCTTATGTGTCTTAAGTAGTTAAAAGAAAAAAAGAGTAATGACAACACAAAAAAGCGTAAATGATTTATCATATAAAATTATTGGTTGTGCAATAGAAGTCCAAAAAGAATTAGGTCCTGGTTTATTAGAATCAATTTATCAAAAATGCATGGTAGAAGAATTAAGATATAGAAATTTATCTTTTCAATCACAATTAAAAATCCCTATTAAGTACAAAAATATTGAAATGGATTGTGATTTGAGATTAGATATCTTAGTAGAAGATTTAATTATTGTAGAATTAAAAGCGGTAGAATCTTTGCTTCCTTTATTTAGTGCTCAATTACTGACTTACATGAAGCTTTTGAAAAAGCCAAAAGGTTTATTAATCAACTTTAATTCAGACAATATTGTAGTAAATACAACTTCTTTAGTGAATCAATACTTTTCTGAATTATTATAACATCTTAAGTTTCTTATGTGCCTTAAGTGGTTTAAATATTTTTCTTATGAACTTACAAACTGATAAATTTTTCTTAATTGCTGGATCTTGTGTGGTTGAAAGCAAAGACATTTGTTTTGAGATTGCGGAAAAATTAGTTGCTATAACAACTGAATTAAATATTCCATTCGTTTTTAAAGCTTCTTATAAAAAAGCAAACAGAACTAAACTCGATTCTTTTACAACTATTGGTGAAGAAAAAGCATTACAAATTTTAGCTGATGTAAAATCTCATTTTAAGATTCCAATTTTAACGGATGTTCATGAAACAAATGATTGCGAATTGGTAAAAGATATTGTTGATGTGATTCAAATTCCTGCGTTTTTATGCAGACAAACAGATTTATTATTGGCTGCAGGAAAAACAGGAAAAGCAGTTAACATAAAAAAAGGACAATTTGTAAGTGCAGAAATGATGCAGTTTGCAGTTGACAAAATACTATCAACAGGAAATAATAATATTTTGCTGACAGAACGCGGAACCATGTTTGGTTATAGCGATCTAATCGTTGATTTTCGAAATATTCAATTGATGAAACAAACAGGATTTCCTGTCATTTTTGATGCAACACATTCAGTTCAACAACCAAATAAAAGCGATGGTGTTAGTGGCGGAAAGCCTGAATTTATTGAGACTTTGGCAAAGTGTGCAATTGTTTCCGGTTCAAATGGTATCTTTTTAGAAACACATCCAAATCCTATAAAAGCATTAAGTGATGGTGCAAATATGTTGGCGTTGAATGAGGTAAAAACTTTGTTGAAAAAATTGGTAAAGTTAAAAAGTGCATTATAACACTTTCACTTCTGTTCTTCTGTTTTTTGCTTTGTTTTCTTCTGTATCATTTGGCGCAATTGGCTGCGTTTCACCATAACCTTTAGCCGTTAATCGAGTTTTTAAGATTCCTTTTTGTGCAACATAATTCACTACACTTTCTGAACGTTTTTGCGATAATGTTTGGTTGTATCTGTCATCACCTTTATTATCAGTATGACCGGAAATTTCAATTTTTATAGTTGAATTTTTTTGCAGTAATTCTACTAATTTATCTAACTCAATAAATGATTCCGGTTTCAAATCTGCTTTATCAAAATCAAAGAAAACATTGTTCAGCACAATTTTATTATTGGTTAGAATCGGCTCTAATAAAACTTCCAATTCATAAGGTTTTGTTGAGGTTGTAGCAGTTAAGTTTATATTTTGTGAATAAAACAAATAGCCTTCTTTTTGTACATTCAATGCGTAGTTTTTATTCGCTTCTATGCTTACAAAAAAACTTCCTGTTGTAGAATTTCCTTTATAAATTTCTTTCTTCGTTTCTAAATCAACAATAGAGTAGACAGCGTTTAAAAGCTGCTTTGTTTTAGCATCTTTTACAATGGCTTTTACGTAAGTTGTTTTCTTTGGCTGCATGTTTTCCGGCAAATCAAAGCTATACAAATCCAAACCACCAAGACCACCTTGCCTGTTAGAAGACAAGAAAGCTGTTTTACCATCGTAAGAAACTGTCATCGCATTATCATCTGTTTCCGTATTGATCGGATAGCCAATGTTTACAGCTTTTGTCCAGCCTGTATCAGTTTTCCTTGCAATAAATATATCAGCATTACCCATTCCAGGCCAGCCGTTTGAAGTGAAATATAAAGTCTGATTATCCGCATGAATAAACGGACATTGATCGTCGAATTTTGTATTGATATTCGGACCCAAATTTACCGGTTCACCAAATTTCATATTTTCATCTAAATAGCTTACCCAAATATCACGACCGCCAAAACCACCAACTCTGTTACTTGCAAAATACAATGCTTTAGCATCAGAAGAAAAAGAAGGCTGTGCTTCCCAAGCACCAGTGTTCACAGGCTTTCCAATACCTTGTGGATCTGTCCAAGCACCTTTATCTCTTCTTGAATAATAAATATCGCAGCTTCCATAACCATCAAATTTATTACATGAAGTAAAGAACAAAATGGTGCCTTCTGCATTCATAGTTTCAGCACCTTCGTTTTCGTAAGTGTTAATGTTTGTACCAAACGAAACTGCTTTTGCAAAACCGGAATCTATCTTTTGTGCGATGTACAAATCTTCCTGATTATTTTGCATTCTTGTAAATGTCAAGATCTTTCCATCAGGTGTTAAGTAAGGAAAATATTCTTGATTAGATGTATTAATATTTTCACCTAAGTTTTTAGGATTAAATGGTACAGGATTTTTTTTTGCATGTGTTGCAAACTCAACATTTCTTACAGTAAGCTCTGCTTTTGCTGTAGCGTTCGGCACTTTGCTTGGCATTGCTAAATATCTTTCTGCGTAGAATTTTGCCTTTTCAGCATTGTTGTTTTTCAGGTAAATTTCTGAAAGCATATATGTAGAACGTGCTGTAAAATCTTTTTCATTTGCTGTACTTTCTAACACAGCAATGGCATCATCATATTTTTTTAGTATGAAAAAATATTCACCTAATAATTCTTTTGCCTGCGTATATTTTGGATACACTTTTACAGCATATTGCAACTCTTCTATCGCTTCTTCATATTGCGTTCGTGCGCCAAAATCTTTTGCTTTAAAATAAGAAGCCATTGCTTTTTCCGGCACTTGCTGCGAAAAAGAGATATGAGATATGAGACATAAGGTAAGAGATATAAAAAATATTTTTTTCATGCTCAATTTTAATTAATTACACAAAAATTATGCTAGAACTAATCACTAATTACAAATAACTAATCACTTACCTAAGGTATATTCAAATACTTATGCGTTTGCAGTGATATTTTCCATTGTGGATTTTCTTTTACATAATCAACCATTAATGGCAACATTTGTTCTTGTTTGCTCCATTCTGTTTGTAATAAAAGTGTGCAGTCTTTAGTCGTTAACAAAGCATTTTTTTCGGCAAAATCAAAATCACTTTTATTAAAAATAATGCACTTTAATTCATTTGCTTTTGCGACCACTTCTTGTAAAGGTGCTTTAAATTTTTTAGGTGAAACACAAATCCAATCTAATTCACCGGAAATTGGATATGCACCTGATGTTTCGATATTAATTTGAAAGCCGTTTTCTTTTAATTTTTTTGTTAGAAATGATAGATCATACATTAAAGGTTCACCACCAGTAATAACGACTAATCTTCCTTTATATTTCAAAACTTCTTGAACTAAATCATCTATCAACATCAATTGCTCTTCGGTTACAGTCCAGGATTCTTTTACATCGCACCAAACGCAACCAACATCGCAACCTGCTAAACGTATAAAGTATGCAGCCTTTCCTGTATAGAAACCTTCACCTTGTATGGTGTAGAAATGTTCCATAACAGGAATTTGTGTTGCTTTGTCGAAATTCATAATTATTCAAATTTACAAATAAAAAAGACGCACAGCAGTGCGTCTTTACAATATATCTATTACATTCTACACTTTCGGTGCTGCTGCTAAAATTTCAGCACTTGCTTGTGATGCGTATTTTTTAAAATTCTCATTAAATTTTTCAGCCAATTCTGTTGCTTTTTCATCGTAAGCTTTTTGATCTGTCCATGCATTTCTTGGATTTAAGATTTCGCTTGGAACACCTTCAACTGCTGTTGGAATTTGGAAATTAAAGATTGGTAATGTTTCATACGTTGCATTATTCAAACTGCCATCTAAAGCTGCTGTAATTAATGCACGCGTGTATGGTAAGCTCATACGTTTTCCAACGCCATAAACACCACCGGTCATTCCTGTATTTATCAACCAAACATTGGCGCCACTTTCCAGTAATTTCTTACCTAACATATCTGCATATTTTGTTGGATGCAATGGTAAAAATGCTGCTCCAAAACATGCTGAAAAAGTAGTTTGCGGTTCTGTAACACCTGCTTCTGTTCCGGCTACTTTCGATGTATATCCTGAAATAAATAAGTACATCGCCTGTGCTTCCGTTAATTTAGAAATTGGAGGCAATACACCAAAGGCATCATAGCTTAAAAAGAAAATATTTTTAGGAATAGTACCTGTAGATGGAACTGCTATATTATTGATATGTTCTAATGGATAAGATACACGTGTGTTTTCTGTTCTTGTAACATCTTCAAAGTTTACTTTGTTGGTTCCTTCATAAAAGCCAACATTTTCTAAGATCGCGCCTGGTTTGATGGCATGAAAAATATCCGGTTCTTTTTCTTCCGTCAAGTCAATGCATTTTGCATAACAACCACCTTCGAAGTTGAAAACACCTTTGTCGCTCCAACCGTGCTCATCATCACCAATTAATTTTCTGTTTGGATCTGCTGATAAGGTAGTTTTTCCTGTTCCTGATAAACCAAAGAACAAAGCTGTATCGCCATCATTGCCAATATTTGCTGAACAGTGCATGCTCAACACATTTTTTTGATGTGGTAATACAAAATTCAACACCGTGAAAATTCCTTTTTTAATTTCACCTGTATAACCTGAACCACCGATCAATATTTCTTTTGTAGAGAAATTAATGATGGAGAAATTATGTTGACGAGTGCCATCTTCAGCAGGATCTGCCATAAAGCTTGGTGCGCACAAAATAGTCCATTCAGGATTGAAAGATTGAATTTCGTCTGCTGTTGGTCCGATGAACATATTATCGGCAAATAAGCTTGCCCAAGGTGTTTCTGTTACCACACGAATATCTAAGCGGTAAACTGGATCTGCACAAGCATAAACATCACGCACAAAAATTTCGTTTTGTTTGTCTAAATGTGCAATTACTTTAGCTTTTAATTTACTGAATGCTTCTGATGTAAAAGCTTGGTTGATATGGTTCCAATCCACGCAGCTTTCTGTCAATTCGTCATTGATGGTAAATTTATCTTTTGGAGAGCGACCTGTAAATTCACCTGTATCAATGCATAATGCACCGGTATCATTTAATACGCCTAATTTTAAGTCTAAAGTTTTTTGGATCAGTTCTTCGCGAGTTGAATTCCAGTTTGCTGTTGTGTTGTTGAAACCTAATGTTGTTAAATCTGCGGAAGGGTTCTTGACGCCTTTGTTGTTCATTTTTAATGTGTTTTGAGTCACTTAATTTGAGTCGGGCAAAAATACGGAATTTTACGTTCAAAGCGAGTAGTTAAAGTTTTGGTAACATCGAAAATGATCAACAAATGTTGTCTGAACTATGATTTATGTGATTAATTTGATTCTTTTGTCTGAACCACGGATTTAACAGATTAAAAGATTCGACAGAGTTTGTAATGATGTATTTATGAGTAGAATAAATCCTATTAATCCATTAATCAGATTAATCAGCGGTTCAGACAATAAAAAAGCCTGTTCATTGCTGAACAGGCTTTGTATTTGAAAAAAATTCATCAAGCCACGATAATCGTGGCTTGAATATTATTCGTTTTCCATTTTTGATTTAAGATCAGACAAAGCACTTAAGTCACCTAAAGTAGATTTTTCAATCTTGCTGTTCGTTTTTTCTACAGCTTCTTTAGTTTTCTTAGCTACCGCTTTTTTCTCGCCGTCAACCGCTTTTTTCTCGTCTAACTTAGCATCTTCGTTTACACGTGTGTGTGATACAATGATACGTTTGTCGTCTCTGTCAAATTCCAACACTTTGAATGGCAATACTTCTTCAACATCAGCTAATTTACCATCTTCTTTTTTGATGTGACGCGTTGGAGCAAATGCTTCGATACCGTAAGGTAATTGAACCAATGCACCTTTATCTTCACGTTTTAAGACAGTAGCTTCGTGTGTAGAGCCGATTGGGAACAAGCTTTCGAAAGTATCCCAAGGATCTTCTTCTAATTGTTTGTGACCTAATACGATTTTCTTGTTATCGATATCAATTTCCAATACCATTACATCTAATTCATTACCTACTTTCGTAAATTCTGACGGATGGTTGTAACGTTTTGTCCAAGAAAGATCAGAGATATGGATCATACCACCAACAACATCATCTAACTCTACGAATACGCCGTAAGGTGTGATGTTTTTCACTAAGCCTTTTAATTTAGTGCCTACAGGATATTTCTCTGCGATATGTTTCCAAGGATCTTCGCCCATTTGTTTTAAGCTCAACGACATTTTACGTTCGTCTTTATCCAAAGTAACCACAACAGCTTCGTATTCGTCGCCTAATTTAAAGTGATCGCGTGAGTTGATCGGCTGGTTGCTCCAAGTAACTTCTGAAACGTGGATCAAACCTTCAACACCTGGTGTAATTTCTAAGAAAGAACCGTAATCTTCGATGTTTACGATCTTACCTTTTACTTTAGCACCTACTTCAATTCCTTCAGGTAAAGAATCCCAAGGATGAGGCTGTAATTGTTTTAAGCCTAATGAAATACGTTTTTTATTATCATCGTAATCAATAACTACTACTTGTAATTTTTGATCCATTTTCAATACTTCGTTCGGATGGTTGATACGACCCCAAGAAATATCTGTGATATATAATAAACCATCTACACCACCTAAATCGATGAATGCACCGAAATCTGTAATATTTTTGATCGTACCTTCTAATACCTGACCTTTTTCTAATTTGCCAATGATTTCCTGACGTTGAGATTCTAAGTCGCTTTCAATTAAAGCTTTGTGAGAAACTACCGCATTTTTGATTGCTTCGTTGATCTTCACAACTTTGAATTCCATTGTTTTACCAACAAACTGATCGTAATCTGTAATTGGTTTCACATCAATCTGAGAACCCGGTAAGAATGTTTCCATTCCGTATAGGTCAACGATCAAGCCACCTTTTGTTTTGCTGATAACACGTCCTTTAACAATAATATCTTTAGCATTTGCTTCGCAGATATATTCCCAAGCTTTGGTTAATTTCGCTTTTTTACGAGAAAGGATCAATTGACCTTTTTTGTTCTCTTTGTTTTCTACATACACATCTACTTCATCGCCAACTTTCAAATCAGGAGTATCTTTAAATTCCGATTTTGGAATCATACCATCTGATTTAAAGCCAATGTTTAAGATAATGTCTGAATCCGTTATTGCTGTAATAATAGCTTTAACGATTTCATTGTCTTCAACCTGCTTAAAAGTCTGATCGTACAAAGTTTCTAACTCTGCTACTTTTTCTTTGGTGTATTTGTTAGCACCACGTTTGCTTACATTCCAATCAAACTCTTCTGCGTTGATTGCTGGAATGGCTAATTCAACAGTTTCCTGTTCAATTACTTCTTTTTCTTTGTGTACCGGAATAACGTCGTCGTTAATCGCAGTAATTTCTGGTTTGTCTGTCAAAATTGACTGTTTTAATTGTTATTGAATAAAAAATCTCTCCAAATTTCCTTCTTATGCTGAGTTCCGAAATTTCGGAAGAATCATCTATTTCAGATTCTTCGCATTTGTTTGGAAATGACAAAATGTGAAAATTTTGGACTGCAAAGATACGCCATAATTACCTAATTTGCCAATTTGAGCATAAAAAATATTACTGATTTTGAGCATTTTAATGCGTTTTTTAAATAAAATGTGAAAATTTATGGAACTGAACCATAATATGTATCTCATAGAAAATAATATTTATGGATTGGAGCGCAAAATTATAAAGATATATACAAGATATTAAAAGTCCATTTGATAATTTGGATATTTAATAAACAAAAATTATATTTGAATAAAGGATGAGAAAAAACATCCATATCTACCCAAAACTGGTTGGATATGAATGAAAAGATTATCCATATAAACAAGTTACAGGCTATATTAACAACTGCTAAGTTGACGGAAAATAAAAACTTAAAAGATTAACTTAAAAATATTAATTATGAAAAAGTTACAATTCAAAGTAAGCATCAATGCACCTGTTACCAAGATATATGATTTTATGCTTGGCATTAACAGTAAATCAACTTATGAGCAATGGACTTGTTTGTTTAATCCGACATCGACCTATGAAGGAAGTTGGGACAAGGGAAATAAAATTCTATTTATTGGAGTAGATGAGAAAGGAGAAAAAGGAGGTATGGTTTCCAAGATAGCTGAAAATATTCCCAACCGATTTGTTTCCATTCAACATTATGGTCTTGTAAAAGCTGATAAGGAAATTACAGAAGGACCAGAAGTGGAAAAATGGGCAAACGGATTTGAGAACTATACCTTTGAAGAAAACAATGGAACTACAACCGTTACTGTTGATTTAGACACCACAGAAGATTTTTTAGATTATATGAACCAGACCTATCCAAAAGCACTTGATAAATTGAAAGAAATTTGTGAGAAATAAAACACAGTCGCTAACATCGGTTGGCAATATGGTGCCTGAGTGCTAAATTCAACTGTGGTTTTTATATTGAACTTTTGTGCTAAGAAAATTCTGTTAACAAAGGTTTTGCATCATAAAGCTGAAAACGTTGGTGACAACCCTATAACGACAATCCTGCACAACACACAGCGGTTTGGCGTAAGTTCTTCTTATGAAAATTTGTGCTAAATTTGAGCTGTTTGCTTTGTATCAATGTTGTGCTGAAAATCCACCACATCGCAAAGTTGCAAACCAGTATTCTATCCAAGACATCCGATTATGAAAGTATTTTTGACCATTTTGACTTTGACCATTAACCTAAATTCTTTTGCGACAGAATGGCTAACTTATTATGTGTATTTTGAAACTGAATATTCTCAAGGAACTTGGACACGAACAGATATCCTTGAACAATCGAAATACAAATACTTGACAGTTGAAGCGTATGAAGATTTGTTTGGTTCAGAAGAAGCGCAGCTAATCAATAAACTACTGTCAAGACTGAAAGATAAAAAACCAGACTTATACAATTGGACTTACAACCTAAATGTTCAAAGCGACACAGTTGTTATTACCACAAAGGAACAAGTAAAAAACATAGAAACAATTAAGAATGAAATAACAGCGACTTTGACATTTAATAACTTCAAAGCGGTAACCTTCAACTTTGGCGACAACTCTGAAACATTAACCATTAACGACTTGACTGTTCCATATTTTGACTTGATTTCTAAACAAACAATACCGACAACCGACAGAACAAAAATTCAAGAATCAATGGAGCAAAACCAAACAGTTGTACCGACAGAAACTAAAAATCCATTGACAACATGGTTAATAATCTCAATTATTTTTAATTTTGGACTTGTTGGACTTTTGATGATAAGAAAATCAAAGAAATAAGATAACGAAATGAACGCTGATAACACACACTTGACTATCCAAGCAAGAATGTAAATTGTATTAGATTTAAGTTTCCGTTTCAAAACAGAAAGGTTTCATGCTAAAAAAATAAAATTAATTAAGCCATCTTCAACTCATTCTCATAAAACCTATTTGCTCTTCCAAAAGAAGCAATATCATTGAAACGAACACCTTGCTCCTTCATTATTTTATGTGCTTTGGCTGCAGTGAATTGACGCACATAAAAAGTTTCGTTTACTACAAAATGATGAATGGCGTGTGTGCTGCCGAAATTGCAGCAAAATAACTGCATCGGAACGAAATACCATTTATTTAAAACCTGTGTTTGCTGCATAATATTTCCGCTTTCTACATCGCCATAATAATGCATATTTGAAGTAATGAAATGCAGGCAGTACATCCTGAATAAATTAGGCAGTATCAAAATAAATACCAATGGATTTATCCATTTGAATTGTGCTTCTACAATTGCAGGACTTTGATAATTGAGATTAAAAATTGACGAAAGAAGATGAATAGTATAATGTGCTAAAAAGAAATACCAAACCAAATATAATAGTATCGAAAATGGCAGCATTCCATAAATTTTTACCTTCTTAAAAACCAATGCTTGTTCTTTAGTAATTTCTCCTGATTTTACGGCATTAATCACATCTTTACGAATAATATTGCCACGCAAAATTCCGCCAAAAACTAAATCTGCAATGGTAATTAATCTTCTGAAATTCCAAGGTTCGCCGTTTGTTAAACCACGTTCTTCAATATCTGTTTTTGTTCCTGAAACTCTGTGATGATGAAAATGAATATCTCTGCGAAGCCAAGGATTTATGGTCATCGGACGAAAAACCCAAACACCAAGCATCATCATATTTTGAATGAATTTATTTTTCTTGAAGTACATAAAGTGAATCAGATCGTGTTCCAATTCATGTAAGAAAGAAGTCCAGAAAGCAACAGAAAGAATGACTGCAATTGTTGGAATTTTTCCTTGCAAATACAAAACTGCTGAAAGAATTATCATTGCAATTGAAAAAGAAAAAATGAAAAGACCAATTGCGTTTTGGTGTTGTAAGATTGGATATTTCGCTCTAAATTCTTTACTTGCCAATTGCACTTCTTTACGAATAGCTTTGGTGCGTTGCTCGTCTGTAATTGCTTGCGTTTTTATATCTTCTGATACTATTTCCATTAAATGAAAATTACGATATTTTATCTATTGAAAAAATATTTAGTAGCTAAGATGGCAAAAGAATTACGCTAAGTTTACAAAGATCAGCACTAATTATCCATTGTTAATCGTCAATTGTTTATTAGCTTCATCGCCTTATCATAGATCAAATCAATCTGATTTTCTAAAGTAAGGTTTGTGGTATCGATTTCAATCGCATCTTTCACTCTTGTTAGTGGCGAATCTGCGCGTGTAGAATCAATTCTGTCTCTATGTAAAAGATTTGCTTTCAGCTCTTCTAAAGGAAACAATTTTCCCGATTTTTTAAACAGCTCATCTTGTCTTCTTTTTGTTCGAACATCAACATCAGCCGTCATAAAGAATTTAAGCTCTGCATCAGGAATTACTACACTTCCAATGTCACGACCTTCCATTACCACGCCTTTTTGCGCTGCCATTAATTGCTGCTGCTGCACCAGTTTTTTGCGCACATTACTCATGGCTGCAACTTCGGAGACTATGGCTGCCACGCGCGGCTGGCGAATATCATTTTCAACATCTTCGTCATTTAAAAAAGTATGATGCACATCGCCTACTTTTCTAAAGTTGATCTCAATTTTTGGCAATGCATTTTCAATGCCGTCGAAGTTATCTAAATCTATTAAATGCTGTTGAAAATAAAGCGTTACGGCACGATACATCGCACCTGAATCGATGTAAATATAGCCCAATTTTTGAGCTACTCTTTTTGCTGTGGAAGATTTTCCGCAAGCAGAAAATCCGTCGATCGCTATATTAATTTGGTGATGTGATGATTTGATGATTCGTTTATTTAATTAGTTCGAGAATAGAATTTTAATTATCAAATTAGCACATTTCCAAATCTTAAAATTATTTCGCTTTCTTTCCAAATTCATCAATTTTTATTCTTAAAGTTAATTGATGATCGCTGCCTGATCTATGATATTGCGCATAAGCATAATCAAATGCAAACTGCTTTATGTTAATGCCGAAGCCTGCCGAAATGCCTGCAAAACCTTTCTTCTTACCAACACCAAGTTCTTGTCTGCGCATATGATTATAGCCAAATCTTAAACGTACCGGTTTGCCTGCCTGCACTTCGGCACCAAAAGCAAAGTGGCGAAAAATATTATCAATTACTTCTTTGCCTTTACTTGTTTTCTGTGTGGTTCCTAAAATAGTTGTTTGCTGATCTTCTTCCGGAAACTTCAGATTCCAAACCTGCAGATCATGTGCTGTAACCGATATAGTAAGCGGCAGTTTTTTAAATCTTTTTGAAAAAGAAAGATCTAACTGCAACGGAATTTTTTGTCTCGAATCGCCTTTAATATATGGTTTCAGCTCTGCACCTGCATTGCGGATAATTACAGTTGCCGTCCAGTTTGTTTTTGGATTATAATAACCTAAAGCCACATCTGCTGCTAAGCCAAGTGATGTATAAGATGCCAGATGCGATACAATAAATTTCACATTCACGCCATAATAAAATCTGTTCCAGTTTCTGCCAACACCTACCTGAAAATTAAAATCGGCAGCACGAAAAGTACCTGTGGGATTTCCTGACGCATCACGACCATCAAATTTTCCATACGAGGCATACTGCATGGTGTATGCAAGCGTACTTTTTAGTTTTGGATGATAATATGCGAAGGAAAGATTGCCAATATTCGTTTTATCTATGTAAAAGGAATTGGTGATAGATAGTTGTTTATGAAATGAACTATCCAGCAGCATCGGATTTGAAACAGCCAACGACAAATCCGGATCGGCTTTATATTTGATGCTTTGCAAGCCTCCACCTAAGGCTTCTGCACGCGACGAAGTCGGAAACTGAAGAAAATCATAAATATTTTTTCCGCCAAGCTGCGCATGTGCAGTTTGTATAAAAATTAAACAAAATAATATGGTTGAAATTCTTTTCAAAATAGCTGTTACAAAATAAGACAAGAAATTTAGATTATCAAACTATGTAATTCTTTAATTCTACAATTTATGAATTCCGGGTTTCAGACAAGCACAGCGTCCCAATCTTTCCAAACAGGTTCGTAATTTTTAGATCGAATAACTTGCGCTATTTCCTGTGGTGTGCGTTCGTCGCAGATTTCAAATTGTTTTAATGCTTCCGAGTTTGAATAACCACCTGGTTCTGTTTTGCTGCCTGCACTCATTGAGGTGATTCCGTACGGAAATACAGCATCGCGAAATGTGGCACGTTCGCGTGATGAAAGCGACAATTCAACATCAGGAAAACAAATACGGTAAGCACAAATTAACTGTAATAATTCCTTTTCTGAAAGTATAGATTTCGGCTCAAAATTTCCTTCGTGCGGACGAATGCGCGGAAAAGAAACAGAGTACTTAGTTTGCCAATAAGTTTTCTGCAAATAATCTAAATGTAATGCATTAAAAAAGCTATCAGTTCGCCAATCTTCCAAACCTAATAAAACACCTAAGCCTATCTTATAAACACCAGCGTTTCCTAACCTGTCAGGCGTTTCCAGTCTATATTCAAAATTAGATTTTTTTCCTTTTGGATGATATTGCTTATAGGTTTCCTTATGGTAGCTTTCCTGGTAAACCAATACCGAATATACGCCTGCATTTTTTAATAATTCGTACTCATTTTGTTCTAACGGCTGCACTTCTATTGATACTTGTGAAAAGTGTTGTTTTACAATTTCAACTGCGTGCAATAAATAATCAATGCCAACCAGTTTATCGTGCTCACCTGTTACCAATAAAATATTGTCGTAACCATAAGATTTTACTACTTCGATTTCTTTTAGTATTTCTGTATCGTTTAATGTTTTTCTTGGAATTTTATTGGTAAGGCTGAAACCACAATATGTGCAAATATTCTGGCATTCGTTGCTTAGGTACATCGGAGCAAACAGGTGTATATTTTTACCAAAACGTTCTTGTGTAATTTGCTGGCTCAATTGTACCATTTCGTCTAAAAATGGAAGTGCTGATGGTGAAATCAGCGTTTTGAAATTTTCTATGTTGCTGCCTGAATTCTTTGCTTTTATCATCGCCTTTTGCACTTCATGACGATCAATAGCTATAATGGACGAGTGTACATCGTTCCAGTTATAATTATGTAATTGCTCTATAAACATAAACAGTAAAAATTCAATTGCTTAAAATCTTTGAACAATAATTTTTGGTAACACATGGCGCAGGATTTGAGTAAGCGCATGTATAACTTAGCAGGCAAATATGCGACTTAATCTTTAATTCTGCCGAAAAAATTGAGCTCAGTCTTTTAAAATATTCTCTAATGAGGAAAAAATCATAATTCGACACAATAAAGCATCAAATAGCTCAATAAATTATCAATACAGATTTATGGTTGGATAAGAATAATTTAACAAATCAAAAAGTACCGATTGACATAAATCAAATATGTGTACTCTGAACACAAATAGAACTCATCAATTTATTTCTATACCTAAAACCATTATTTACAGAACTTTAGCTATTTTAGTATCGACATAACTAAGCGTTAGTTTTTTCTTTCGACTGAAAACTGAGAATCTTCGATACGAGAAAAGACAAACTAATTTGCTTTCATGCTTTGGCGTGGAGCTGTTGGTTTTTCTATCTCACGGTATCTCAGTACCTCAGTCGTGGAATAACTTTTCAGTTCCACGCTTTTATAATTAATATCTCATAGGAACTGGTGAGACCAAAACGCTTTCCTATGAAACAGTTCTTATTTTATATACTTATCCTGTTTTCTATTGCATCGTATTCAAGAGATGATGAAACTAAGATCAAAGAAGATAGTATGTATTATTGGGATGGCAATGGCGACATTCATTATACTAAAGATGAATGGCAGTATGTTTTGTCCAATGAAAAGTTTAAGTATGAAATAAAGCCAGCCTTAATAAAAAATATAGGACAAGAAGAATTTAAGTTTTGGGTAAAAATAACCTATGATTTTGATTTTATCAAAAATCGCAAATTACAACCAATTTCATACACTTTGGAACAATGGCAGATTGCAATTAATAAGGATAAAATTAGAATAACACCTAAAATCGACTATAATTCAAATGGTAACGCAATAAATACAAATAACAACATGTACTATGAAGATGTAATACCAGAATCAATAGGTGAACATGTTTATAATTGGGTGCTTGACTGGATAAATAAGTATAGGTAGTTGCTACCAAAAATTATTTTATACCTTTAATATCTAACAGTAAAATAAGGTATTATGACAGAAAATGAAATACTTAAAATTCCACCAACAAATACAACAAACAGTACTTTTGAGAAAGCTACTAAAGTTTGGAATATTTTAGAGGGTTCAACTATTGCAGAGGTATTAGATGTAATAATAGTATTAAAATATTATTGCGGATCTAAAGCAAAGGTTACTCGTGAAAAATCTTCTTAATTAAATCATAAACCTTAGTATGTTCTTGTATTATCATTTGGTCTGAATTTGCAAGAAATATATAAACGCTATTTTTGTCACGTTCTTGTATATGCGTGATTTGATTTGTAAAAACAAACGTAGGTACATCCTTCCCTTCAACCTTTACGACTAATTCAATGTATTCTTTCATAATTTAAGTGTTTACTCTAAAATACAAAAATATTTTATGGTAATGCTTGCTTTATTTAGTATTACATTGTATATTTGTTGTAATACAAAATAGATTATGGAAAAAGATAAGACACAAACGATCATCATACGAATTGGTAAGCAATTAAAAACTGATCTGCAACTATTGGCTGATAAGGATAGCCGCACATTGAGCGATTATATTCGTGTGCAACTTCAAAAGATTGTAGATAGCGATAAAACCAAATAGCTATGAAAAAATATACCATAAACCAATTCAGGGAAGAGTTTCCGAATGATGATGCGTGTTTACATCGTATCTATGAACTTAGATTTAAAGGTTTAGTTTGTCCTACATGCAACAGCGAGAAACCATTTAACAGAGTTAAAGATCGTAGAGCGTATCAGTGTCCAGGTTGTGGATTTCAATTATATCCAACTTCAGGAACAGTATTTGAAAAGACAACCATTCCGTTATCAAATTGGTTCTTTGCAATATTTTTACAAACAACTACAAGGAACGGTGTAGCTGCAAAGGAACTTGAGAGGCAAATGGATATTTGTTACAAAACAGCATTGAGAATGTCGCACCAAATACGCAAACTGATGTCTAACCAAAGCACCGAACCATTTACAGGCGTTGTAGAAATTGACGAAACGATTATAGGAAAAGGACATTCAAATGCCGGTTCATATTCCTATGGTCGAAATAACAAGAAAGAATTAAAAGCGAAAGGAACATACAAGGAAGCACCAAAAGTATCTGTATTCGGTATGTTGCAACGTGGAGGCAATATTAATGTAAGAGTCGTGGAAGATCTTAAACTTGATACATTGCAACCAATTATAAGCGAGATGGTGGTTTCTGGTTCAACTGTTTATACAGATGAAAGCAAGCTATATCAATCCTTACACAAACGATTCGATCATGATACTGTACATCATACTGCTAATGAATTTGTGCGTGGCAATGTACATACAAACGGAATAGAAAGTTTTTGGAGTCAATTAAAAAGAACCATTGACGGAACTCACATACACGTATCTAAGAAACATTTACAAAAATATATTGATGAAGTAGCGTTCAGGTATATGTACAGAGGCAAACAACAGGAAATGTTTAATGCTATCTTGAATCGTGTTGCTTCTTAGAAGCCTTTACAGACTTATTTAGTACCTTATCAAATAACTGTTTACCGTCTGTATTCAGTTGTTTGTCTTTTATAAACTCTTCATATTTTGCTGTTAGCTTATCCATTTGGGTAGGCTCTTTTGTTTTGTGTATCATAAAATTAGCTTAGTTCAGTACAAAGATAGTACAGGATATAGCAACATGCAATGAAAATTGAATGTTAAATCGTTGTAAAACGGCTTGTGTCTTGGCTACACATATTTGACATAAATCAAACAAATAAGCGTGTTTTCATGTTTATATTACACAATTTTACAATATGAGTTAAGCTTTTTATAGCTTATTCACAAAACCGCGTGGATAAGTCATATTAATTGTGAGGAAATTCGTACTATAATCCATATTATCTTAACACAGATTATCAAGCGAAATTGCTGATTTTGAGCTATTTTTGAGTAGCCGTATATCATTAAAAAAATTATTAGCTCAACTAATCCATTTTATATGAATAAACTTTACACGACCTCAACTAATTTTACTAAATATTTTTACAAAGAAACAGCAAGCCAGGTACTTGCTTTTTATGACATCCGTATATTTAATTTTATGAAGAAACAATTATCAATTTTATTACTTACATGCTTATTGATATTTAGTGGAAAATCTTTTGCTGCCTACACTGGTACAGGAACATTCACTCAAATTACTTCTCTTGCATCGTTAACAGATGGATATTATGTTGTTGCATATGGTACGACACAAGCGATGAACAATACTAGTTCCTCCAGTTATTTTGGCAATACATCAATATCACCGTCATCTGGTGTTATTACAAACCCTGCAACAACAATAGTATGGAGAATTGAGACAAATGGCAGTGGTCGCATTATTTATAATGAAGCAGGTTCTGTTTACGCAGGATATTATGGCACAGGTAATAATGCCTATGGAGTAAGTACTCTAAATGATTCGGCAAGATGGACATTTGCTTATAGTACTCTTTTTACTATTACAAACATTAAAGCTCCTACAAGATTATTACAATATAATACAAGCTCTCCACGCTTTGCCTGCTATACAGGGTCACAACAAAATATAACTTTATATAAAGCGCCAACTTTTTATGTTACATACAATGGCAATAGTAATACCGGTGGAACGGCACCGACAAAGCAAGCTTATATTACAAGTTCTACAGTAACAGTAGCATCCAATACAGGTTCTTTAGTAAGAACAGGTTATATTTTCAATGGTTGGAATACAGCAGCTGATGGTTCTGGCACACACTACAATGCAGGCTCAGGAACATTTACCATAAGTGCTAATACAACATTATATGCTGAATGGACACCGGCAGGCAATACCGTAACCTTTGATGCCAATGGCGGTACAGGTACTATGGCGAACCAAACGGCAAGCTCTGCTACCAATTTAACTGCCAACGCATTTACACGCACAGGTTATACGTTTGCAGGTTGGGCAACTACGTCTGGTGGTACAGTAGCTTATACTAACGGTGCATCATATCCTTTTTCGGCGAATGCAACTCTATATGCCGTATGGACACCTAACAATAACACTATTACTTTTGATGCCAATGGCGGAACAGGAACTATGGCAAACCAAACTATTGCCACAGCTGCTTCAGCTGCTTTAACAACAAATAGTTTTACAAGATCCGGATTTGTTTTTGATGGATGGGCAACGTCTTCTGGTGGTGCAGTTGCGTATACAGATGGTGCAACGTATACTATGGGTACTGCTAACGTTACCCTTTATGCACATTGGACAGCGGCAGGAAGCTATACCGTAATATTTGATGCAAATGGCGGCACAGGTACTATGGCAAACCAAACCGCAAGTTCACCAACAGCACTTACAACCAATGCATTTACACGTATAGGCTATATTTTTGCAGGCTGGAATACTATTGCAGGTGGTGGTGGAACAGCTTATGCTAACGGTGCTACTTATGGATTTACGACGAATGTAACATTATACGCACAATGGACAGCTACTTATACGCTGACTTATAGTGGAAACAGTAATACAAGTGGAACAGCACCAACAGATGCCAGCAGTCCATACGTATCAGGAACAACAGTAACTGTGAAAGCGAATACCGGTACATTGGCAAGAACCGGTTATACTTTTGCAGGCTGGAATACTAATTCAGCTGGTAGTGGCACAGACTATGCAGCTACAGGTAGTGTTACTTTTTCAATGCCTGCTGCCAATACTATTTTATATGCTAAATGGACTCCAAATAACAACACCATTACCTTTGATGGCAATGGTGCTACAGGTGGTTCGATGGGTAATCAAACATTAGCGACAGCAGCAACAGCAAGCTTAACAACAAACGCATATACAAGAACAGGTTACACGTTTGCAGGTTGGGCAACTACAGCAGGCGGTGCCGTTGCTTATGCAGATGGCGCATCTTATACTATGGGCACAACCAATGTAACTTTATATGCGAAATGGACTCCAAATAATTATACTATCACATTTGATGCTAATGGTGGATCCGGAACAATGGCAAACCAAACTATTGCAACAGGTGCAACAGTCGCTTTAACTGCAAATGCTTTTACAAGAGCTGGATATGTATTTGATGGTTGGTCAACTACTGCAGGCGGTGCCATTGCTTATGCAGACGGCGATTCTTATACTATGGGTACAAGCAATGTTACATTGTATGCACAATGGTCAGTATATGTGGGACCATGGGAAGACTTTGAAGCAGGAACGAAATCAAGTTATACAGCTGCCAATGTAACCTGTACAGCAGGAAGTTGGAACCTGAATGATGCATTATTAGGAACATCAGCCAGTGATAGAAAAAACGGCAGCCAATCTGTACGTATGACAAATACCGGGATCGTTTCAATGAATTTTGATATTATTACAGGTGTTGCAACGGTAGATATTTTGCACGCAAAATATGGGTCTGATGCAAATAGCACTTGGAGATTAGAAGCTTCAACAACGGGTGGTTCAACTTGGACTGCATATGTGAGTTCTACTATTACAACTTCTTCTACTACTTTAACCAATCAATCTTTTACTTTAAACTTAACAGGAAACGTTCGTTTTAGAATAGTGAAATTAAGCGGATCGGGTATCAGGCTAAATATTGATGATATATATTATACACCTTTTGCATCTTGTACACCACCAACTACTTCTGCAACGGCATTAACATTCAGCAATCCAACGACCAATTCTTTAGATCTAAACTTTACAAGAGGAAATGGAGACAGTGTATTGATCATTGCAAAGAGTGGTTCTGCTGCAACGGATCCAACAGCAGGAACACCTTATAATTTAGGTGATGCAGTTGGTGGCGGAACAGTAGTTTACAAAGGAATAGCAAGTGGCATTACAACTGCAACAACACAAACTATTGGTTCTTTAAGTGCAGAAACTGAATACTATTTTAATATTTATGAATATAAATCAAGTGGCGGTTGCTACCAGGCTACACCTTTAAGCGGTAGCAGCTATACTTTGAGTACAGAGCCGACAGCACATCCAACAACAGGATTATCAGCTACCACTTGTACCACTACATCAATAGATGTGACGGTACCTGCACCAAGTGCCGGTGCTGACGGATATTTGGTTATCTATAAATCAGGCAGCTTACCAACCGGCTTACCAACTGACGGTCAGGCATATATCAATGGTGCCACATTTGGAGATGCTACTGTAGGTGCTACTGTTAACAGTGCATCTACCGTGACTATTGCCGGATTATCGGCAGGTTTTAATTATTATTTTCAATTAATACCCTACAATGCAAATAGCACTCCAAGTGCACAAACTTATAATTACAGAACAATCGGAAGTATATTAGCAACTAATTTTACCACTCTAACAACAGCTGCAAGTACAGCATCATTAGTAAATACAGATGCAACTTATACTTACACGCAAAATATTGATTATGCATCTTACCAAAGCACACCTGTTCCTATTTCTGCATCACAGAGCGTAGGTGTACATAATTTTATTATACAAGATGGTAATGGCGTAAGTAACGATGCAGATGCATTACCTACTTTATTAAAAGGCATTACTTATTCTTACACAGGCACTGCTAATACTGTACGAAGCGCAGCATTATTTACGACAACAGGAACAAGAATAAGAGTGGCTACATCAATAGGTGCAAATACAATCATGTTCAGCAATTTACCGGATACCGTTACTTTAAAAACACCAACCGACAATAGCAGCATACAAGTTATCTTACGTGTAACGTTTGGTACTACTGTAACAGATAATGAGAAATTATTATTTACTGTAACAGGTGTAACAAGCGGCGATGTATGCTTGTATTCTCAATTTAACGGTGCGAGTGGTGGTGGTGCAATATCTGATAATGCTGTAAATGATAAAAATAAAATTGAGGTAATTGCAGACAGAATACGTTTTACCACTCAGCCAACGGATCAATCTACCAATACAAACCTGGCTACTTTTACAATTAAAGCTGTAGACATTAATGCTAATATAGATGCAGACGCCAGCAAATCTGTTGTATTAACAACGAGCGGAACAGGAATGACTTCAGGTTCGCCTTACACTTTATCTGGTGGAACATTAAACATTTCAGATGTACAATTTAACGCGGCACAAGGACCTATCACACTTACGGCAACCACTACAGGTTATACTGATAACGATGATGTTTCAAGTACGTTTAACATTACTACTGTTGCCGTTGGCACTTACAGAACAACCAGCAGCGGAACATGGCCGGCAGGAACAGCTACATGGGAAAGATATAATGGCTCCTCATGGCCAAGTGCAACACCAGTTGCAGCTGCAACTGATTTATTGATCATCAGGCATGCTATTACATCAAGAGCTTCTTTTGCTGCACCATCTCCATCGTATACATCTATGGTTGTTGATAGTGGAGGCACATTTACAGATGGACATAACAGTACTTTTGGAATGCTACAAGTCAATAAAGATGGTAAATTTATAGTTAGTATTCCAGGTGTTGTTATTAATAGTGCGGGAACGGTTACAGTAGATTCAGGCGGTACACTTGTTATAAATTCTGCTACATTAAATCATGTTGATGGATTCTTTGAAGGCACCGAAAATTTTAAGAGAAAATCTACGGTAGAAGTTCAGCAATTTGATAATAACTCTTCTCCTGGAGAAGATGACCTTGTAGACAGTGACAATCCTATTTCGCCAAATGCGGCAGGTTATTATTTTGGAAACCTTTACATCAATTATACAAATAGTGAAACGAAAGCATTAACATTAGTCGGAATTATTGGCACACAAAAATTGTGCGAAAATGACTTAACTGTAGAAAACCAAACCAGTGGACAAATGGTTCAACTGACGAATGTTGCCGCTAATGTTGAGATTGGTGGAAATGTATTGGTCACTAAAAATAAATTTAGTTTTGGAGCTTTAACATCTGCAAATGCGGTACATACTGTAAATGGCAATATTACCGTAAATGGTGCTACTGCTGTTATTGATATTAATGCAACTAACTCCAGCTCAGGTACTGTAGTTGTAAATCTTAAAGGAGATTTAATTGGTATCGCAGGAACATTAATGTGTACTGATGCTTCTGATGCTCCAGCTTCTTCTCTTCATTTTGTTAATCCAATAGACTCTCAAAATGTTGATGTTGTAAGCACCGTAACTTTAAACAGGTTTAATATGTTTGTTGATAGCTCTGCTAACGTTAAGCTATTAAACAACAATCTTACACTAAACAATACTTCCAGCTTTACGGTTAGAAGCAGAGGCAGTTTCAATTTTAACTGGACCAGTGGAGGCACACCTTTATTAGTAACACAGCCTGCTTCACCAACAGGAACTAACACATTTACATTACAAACCAGAGGTACTTTAAAGATAACATCGCCTAATGGTATTATAAAGAACACTGCCACTTATGGCGCTGCTATTGGTAACGTACAGAATATTTCTACCTCAAACAGAGATTATAACCAAACCGCTACTTACTGGTATGTTAGCAAAGCGAATCAAACGACCGGTGATGGAATTAATCAGACACTGGCATCTACCGGTTTCGGCAAAGTAGTTATTTGTGACTTACCAACTAACAGCCTAACACTTACACCTACGGTTTCATTTGCATTAACAGATAATACAGATATTAGTACTACTGGCGGAAAATTAGATGTAAGAGGTGGTCAGTTTCTTGAAACTACAACAGCTTATATTACCGGAACAGATGGTACATTATATATGTCGCCAGGAACATTGTATAGAATTTTAAAAGGTAATACTTCTGTTACAGCGAGTGACGCTGATCAGATTCCACGTATGTCAGGAGGAACTTATCCGTATGTTTTAACAGGTGGAACAATAGAACTGGCAGGTACAGGCTCGAGTCATGCTTTTCAGACAGTAAGAAGCACTTTTGGAGGCAGACCATATTATCAGTATTTAAAATTCAGCGGTGCTAATACTTTTAATACTGATTTTAAAAATCTAAGCAGTCAGACAGGAGTCGATTCAGCATTAATTATTACAGGAACTACTGTTGTAGATTGTCGTACACTTTCTAATGCAGCTGCATCATTTGTAGGTAATGGCGGATTAGTAATGGATGGTGGCAGATTAAGGATTAAGAAATTAAGTGATCCGAATCCGGAACTGGTAGGTGATAATGTTGCTTATAATATTACAGGTGGTACTGTAGAGTTTTATGGTACAAGCGCGACACAACAACAGCAAATACGTGGTAACTATACATCATTGGTAACTAAGCCAAAAATTACTTATAATGATATTGAAGTGAATGCCATTGCAGCAAACTGGTCAACTACCAGCACTTTTGGTGACGCAGGCAACGTAGATATGAATTCAAGCTTTGATGTAGCAGGAACATTAACTGTTTTTGCACCTGCTACTTTCCGCATGGACGATCAGGATTTTGTTGGTGGTGCAGGACAAGTTGATGTAAAAGATTATGCAGGCTTATTATATGGAAATCAATATGGCTTGACTACCGGAACAGGAACTACAAGCGGCAACATCAGAACATCAGGCGCAGATATATTATCATCCAACGCCAGCTATGGCTTTGTCGGACCAAATGACCAAGTGACAGGTGCAAGCTTACCGGCTACTACCAAAGGATTATACATTTACAAATCAACCGGTGCAAGAAAAGTTACTTTAACTAATACTTTACGTGCAGACAGTATTTTAAAGATGAGCAGCGGTCACATCATTACAGGTACTACAAATATCTTAGAATTAGGTGTGAACACCAGCATTAAAGGAACATTGGATTATACAGCAGGTTATGTTGTTGGTAAAATGAGAAGATGGTACAATGGCACAAACAGTGGTATCGCAAGTGGATTATTTCCTTTAGGTGAAGATATTAGCGGCACTTTACGTAATCGCAAATATCTAATTGAATATACATCAGGTGCATCAGCAGGTGGTTACTTAGATGTAAACTTTAATCATGTAGATATGGGATTGGCTGGCATTCCGATTGCAGGCATTCCGGCTGCAGGCTCTTGCGCTACCTTTGATGTAACCACAACAGAAGATGAAGGTTACTGGATAGGCACACCACAATCAAGTACTTTGAGTGATGGCTCTTATACATTAGCATTAACAGGTGAAAACTTTAGCACCGTTACAGATCTTTGTCAGCTTACTTTATTAAAACGCGTTGGCGCAGGCAGCTGGACAACACCAGGCACACACTTACAACCAACAGGCAGTGTTGCTGTTCCAACAGTTTCGAGAAGTGGCATCAGCGGATTTTCTAATTTTGGATTTGGCGGTGGACCACCAAATCCATTACCTGTTGAATTAACCAGCTTTACAGGAACTTGTTTAGATAATGGCTTATCACAAATCATGTGGTCTACAGCATCTGAATTGAACAGCGATCATTTCATATTGCAACGTTCTGCTGATGGTACGCACTACACAACTGTTGCTGTGGTGCAGGCTGCAGGTTTTTCTAATCAGCCAAAGAATTATACAGTGATTGATTCTGCTGCTGAAGGAAACAGCAATTATTATCGTTTAACGGAAGTAGCCGGCGACAATACTGCAACCAATTATTCTTTCATTGTGGTAGAATGCAAAGAAGTAGATGGCACGAATATTTATTATAGCGAACCAAAAATAACTGTTGAAATAAATTCCAACACAAACAAACAGATAGTTTTGAATGTGTATGAAGTTTCAGGAAAATTATTACATCAGGAAAGCAAGCAATTACAACGCGGTTACAACAAGTTTAATTTAGGCTTGGAGAAAAAACTGGCAAATGGAGTTTATGTTATTCAAATGGTTGATGGAAACAAGATCAGTTCTTCTAAACTTATGGTTCATTAACATCTTTTATCAAACAATAAAAAAATGCGCTCTTAAGGAGCGCATTTTTTATCATTAAGTTCACACATTTTGAATATTGACATCATGACATTTCTTTAATCTAACAAAGAAGCTATTGGACTACTTGCCTGTGCCGTAACACTTACAGCTGCAAGCTTTGCTTCATATGCCATTCTGCCAGCAATTACTGATAGTTTGAAGGCTTCTGCCATTCGAACCGGATCTTTTGCTATAGCAATAGCTGTATTTACAAGCACTGCATCAGCTCCTAATTCCATAGCTTGTGCAGCATGTGATGGCGCACCGATGCCTGCATCTACAATAACAGGCACTTTACTTTGCTCTATGATAATGCGTAAAAAATCTATTGTTGTTAAACCTTTGTTGCTTCCAATCGGTGCGCCTAAAGGCATTACTGCATGTGTACCAACATCTTCTAAACGCTTACATAAAACCGGATCTGCATGAATGTATGGTAATACTATAAAACCTAACTTTACCAGCTCTTCTGTAGCTTTTAATGTTTCTACGGCATCCGGTAAAAGGTATCTTGGATCTGGATGAATTTCCAATTTTATCCAATTTGTTTCGAGTGCTTCGCGTGCCATTTGTGCCGCAAATACTGCTTCTTTTGCAGTACGAACGCCGCTTGTATTAGGCAATAAATTTGCTGTTGTGTTTTTTAAGTAAGTAAGTATATTATCAGACTTTGTCTTCAGATCAATACGCTTTAATGCCATGGTTACCAATTCTGTTTCTGAAGCGATAACTGCTTGCTGCATCAGCATTGGCGAACCAAATTTTCCCGTTCCTAAAAACAAACGCGAATTAAATTTTCTTTCTTCTATAATAAATTCTTTTTCCACGATGTAAATGTAGAATGAAATATCCACGATAACAAGATTAGTCTTCGGAGAAATAAGGTGTATTACTTTATTTAACGAATATTATCTGTAAGCAGGTAATGAATTATTAGTTTTTTTGTATTTTTGATTCACAACCTTTTATATGAAAAAATTAATTTTATCTGCATTTTTATTGATTGTTACCGCAACAGCAATATTTGCAAACGATGCATTGAATAAGCTAACTGAAGAACAGGTGAAAACGATGGTATGCCATAAGTGGAAGCTTACATTCTTAGAATATAATAGCAAAAAGAAAGAAATTCCAGGCAGTGTTCCTACTTCTTATATTGGATTTTTAGCGAATGGTACTTTTTATCAAACAGAAGGTAAAATGACTTATAACGGCACTTGGACATACAACCATTCAACAAAAACAATTACAACCGTAGATAAAGATGGTACTGAAAAACATGCCATCATTGACTTAAACACTGAACAATTTACTATGAATGGTAAATACAAAGGTGCTACATTCAACATGGGTTTGAAAAAAGCTGACTGATTTCGACAAACTCAATCTGACATTCGATAAATTTGTTGAAAGCATTGTCATGCTGAGTTTATCGAAGCATACATTACGAAGTCATTTCTTTCAATTCTTTGGCAGCATCTTGTAATGTAACTTTTGGTTCGTAACCAAAATCTCTTTTTGCTTTATCAATATCACCTGCAATATCGTAATCAAATTTTCCTGCTGCATGAATTGTTGGATGTAAATAATTGAATTTTCCTAAGAATGTATCAAACGCTTCAAAGAATCTACACATAAACTTTGGAACATATAATGGTTTGTAATTTACATTTAATGCACTTGCAATACTTGCATAAATATCATCTACAGTTGGATGTGGCTTATCATTTCCAATCCAATACCAATTGCCGAAAGTAGCCGGATTTTTTTCTACCTGAAAAAATGCTTCGATTGTATTATCTGTATGAGAGATGCTGCGCAGGTTTTTTCCATTGCCAAATACCAACTGTCTTGGCCAATAGAACATATTCACGAAAGTCAATTGGCGTGCAGGTGCAAATGGACCGAAGAACCAAAAACCACGCAACGATGTTCCATCAATTCTTCCTTCTTTAGTTTTATCAAGCAAATATTTTTCTGCGAGAAATTTACTGTTTCCGTAATTTTTATAAGGTGTTGCAATCGTATTCTCATCAAATACAGGTTTGTCTTTTGTGCCATGTCCGCAAGTAGAATCTGTTGACATAAATACAAATCTTCTAACATTATTTTCTATGCAGGCATCTACTAAATTCTTTGTGCCGTCTTCATTTACTTTATAAAGAACATTAATATTTTTTGGATAAATAGCACCAGCCAAATGAAAGACTGTTTGCACACCTTTCACCACTTCACGCACCTGATCTTTATTAGTAATATCTGCATAAACGACTTCATAGTTTGCAGGCAAATTCAATAATCCTTTAAAACGTGGCTCTAACATTACGCGCACTTTTCTATTGCTTGCATGATTTCCAAACCTGTCGCCATTAATTAAAATATCAATCATTCTATTGCCAAGCCAACCCGGAACGCCTGTAATTAGTAGTGTTCCTGCGTTATTGTTAATAGTTTCTGAAACAAGTTCGGAATGACGTTTGCCGGTTTTTTTACCTAATACAATGGTTCCTAATATTCTGCGGTTGGCATCTTGTACTGCATTCTTTAAAATTTCTTCTACAGGTTTTACCTGGTAACCTAATTCATTTTTTGCTTTTGAACAATCGTACCACGAATAATTTCCAACAACAGATTCTACATATTCAGGACTGATAGGAAATTCTTTCCCTATCAATTTAAAAAACTTAGAAAATATCCATGAAGCGATGAAGATCACAAATTTTGGCATTTTCAGTTTTGGCATTTTCTGACGACTGTTTGCCACTAATATTTCATAGAATCTTTTGAATGTAATATTTTCACCTGATAAGATATAAGTTTCTGCAAACTTCCCTTTTTCGTATGCAGCCACATGACCTTTTGCAATTTCTTCTACATCATTAATGGAAATACCGCCATCAAAATAAACAGGTGTTCCTTTTTCTATAAATTCCTTAATTACTTTGTGTGGTGGTGTTAGTTTTGTGTCGCCTGAGCCAACTACCCAAGATGGATATACGCGACGAACATCATAATTTTTATCTTTGATAAACTGCGTAACAAATTGTTCTGCTAATAGTTTTCCCTGAACATATGGACTTTCCGGAAATGCTACAACATCTTTTTCGGTTAAAGGTTTATTTGGATCAGAACTTCTTCCAATTACAACAACTGAACTTGTATAAATTACCGTTTTTACCTGATTTTCATGGCACGTATTTAAAATAACCTGTGTTAGCTTATCCGTATTTTCCAGCACTCGAGAAGCATTCGCCATCGAAGTCGTATTTTCTGCGGCAAGATGAAACAGCACATCAGCATCTTTTATAATTGCTGCGTAAGATTCCGTTTCAAACAGATTACACGGATAGATCTTTGCACCTAATTCCTCTAATTCAATAATATTAACATTGCTGCTTCGAATGAGCAAATGAACATCATAATTTTTACTTAGTAATAACTTGGTCACATTATAACCAATATGACCTGCCGCGCCTGTAACAATAGCTTTTTGCATAATGGTTTAAAGATAAAATTTATTTTTTAGACTTTCTCTCTTATCAATTCAAGCTTTACATCATTTGGTTTGCAAACAAATAATGATTATTTTTAGGTACTAAACTACTCGCCAATAAAATGCTGTTTAACTCTTTCCATTTTGTTCTGTTCTTTCCAATATTTATTATATTATATTTTAAGTTAGCGCATAAGCACAGATGGAAATTATTGTTAGCTTCAGGCTATTATTTTTACTTTTGGCATAGTCCTAAATTCTTTTATTTCTTATTTGTCAGCACTATCGTAGATTATTTTGCTGCTATCTTAATGGATAGGCAGACAGAGCATTCGAAACGCAAAATGTGGCTGATCTTGAGTCTTTGTTGCAATTTAGGCATTCTCTTTGTTTTTAAATATTTAGGATTTGCAAATGAGAATCTTCGTGATCTTTTTAATTTACTACACCTTTCCTATCCTGTTCCTGATACTTTATTCAGATCATTGATAATGCCTGTCGGAATTTCTTTCTATACGTTTCAATCTATCAGCTATACATTTGATGTGTACAAAGGCATCATAAAACCGGAAAAACACTTTGGATACTTTGCATCATTTGTTGCCTTTTGGCCAACACTTATTAATGGTCCGATCGAGAGAGCCAATCATCTATTACCGCAAATAAAAGCTGCTGTAAATTTTGACTATGACAAAGCTCGATTAGGATTTATCAGGATTTTATGGGGTTTGTTTAAGAAGATTGTTATTGCAGACAGGCTGGCTTTTTATGCAGACAATATGTACTTTCATTACAATGAAGTAAGTGGCTGGACAATTATTTGCGGTGGCTTAGCTTTCTTCTTCCAGGTTTATTGCGATTTTTCAGGTTATTCTGATATTGCCATTGGCTGCGCAAAAGTGTTAGGTATTGATATTATGGAGAATTTCAGGCGACCATTCTTTTCAAAATCACTACCGGATTTCTGGACACGCTGGCACATTTCATTATCAACATGGCTGACAGATTATGTATTCTATTTTTTAGGCGCATATAAATCAAGTGCCGCAAAAGTAGTATTCAACTTAATATTTGTGCTTACGCTTTGTGGCTTATGGCATGGCGCAAACTATCCGATGATATTGTCATTCTTTGGTATCGGAACATTAATGGCTATTCGTTTTTTATGGCAAAAGAATGTAATTCGAGTTATTCAGCCAAGTAATATTTATAAGTTTTACAAAAAATATTTTCCGGATTGGATGCACACCGTAATAACACTATTCATAATCGTATTCTGCTTTTTATTATTCAGGACACACGTTATGACGATGATCTATAACAATAGAATTATCGGATTACCATTAGATGTATCGTTGCCGCCTTTAGTATCTTCCTTAGTAAAAGAAAATATTCCATCGCTGGCAGAAACACAGCCGATACATTGGTACGACATGGCTGGACAATTGTATAAAAAGATGTTTTACATTTTTGAAGCTGATTATTTTAAAGAATGGATGTTTGCATTTGGTAAAATGAATTTTGGTTTGGCTCTATTTTATTTATTAGTTTTAATATTGGTTGAATACAAAATAAAAGAGGAAAAAATTGAGAATGTGATTGCTTCTTTCTCAAAACCAAAAAGATGGCTTACTTATCTTTTGATCCTGTTAAGCATTATTTGGTTTGGTGAATTTGGCTCAACAACCTTTGTATATTTTCAATTCTAAAATGAAAATCTAAGCATGAAAAAACTCTTTAAAAATATCTTTTTACTTGCCTTAATTGGAGCTGTTGTTTCTATCATTGTGAGTGCCTGCTTTCCGATTTATTGGGGCGACGATATACAGATCTCAAAAATAAATAACTACAAACAAAACACTACCAAATACAATGCGTTGTTTTTTGGTGGAAGCTTAGAATACAGGCATATTTCACCAGCTATACTTAATAAAGATTTAGCAAAACAAAACATAGACTTAAAAGGATATAATTTTGGTGTCGATTCACATAATTTCATTCAGGCTACTAACGAAGCTGAATATGTTGTTAAGAATTTTAAGAACGACAGCCTGAAATATCTTTTCATTTCTTTATCTACAGAAGCCTATTTGGCAACTTCTAACTTACATTCGAATAAATTGATCTGCTGGATGAATATTCATTCTGTTTCTCAGTTATTAAAAACTCTAACAAAGCTAAAAGATGAAGCATTGCCACGTGCAATATTTGCCGGTGGTTATTTAATGTCGTGGTTTGAGAATGCTTTTAATTTTGGAAAGCTAAAAGACAAGATTTTATATATCATCAACAAAGACAACATAAATACGGTAGCCATTGGCGAAGATAAAGATGGCTTTGTTCCATTAGAATTGAACGAACACGGTCAAGTCGCAAATCCTGAAACAGAAGTAGGTAAATATGTATTGATGATCTCAAATATCATGTATAAAAACAATACAAGTCGTCTTGATTTCTTTAACAAACTGATCTTTGATACTTATCGCGATTCTACCAAACAAAATAAGAACGTAGATTATTTATACAGCATTTGCGATAAGATGATTCATAAATATAAGGCACAAGGTATTAAGGTTGTTTTCTTTATTCCACCACGTGTGCCTTCAGGTTACAAACAAATAATTCCATTGTACAAAAGGCTTCCTGATGGCAACAAGTTTAACTTAGCGAGTCCTGATAAATATCCTGAATTTTATGAAGTGAAATATGGCTTCGATAACTTTCACATGGACAGATCCGGTGCTGAAATTTACAGTCATAAAATGGCAATTGAATTAGCAAAAATATTACCGCAAAGTAAATGATAAAAAAAGCATTCCAAACTATTTCAATTCTTTTCGAGCCTTCTAATATTTTAGAAGCTGAAAAAGAAAAATGGAAATATATTTTTGGTGTATTGCTTTTATTTGGCTGCGGTATTCGCTTGTATTATGGCTTACAAAATATTGTAGATATACAATATGCAGATGAAGCTGCCTATATGCGTTTCGGCTTAAATTTATTTGGAGAAATGCGCAGAGATTGGGGTCCGATGTATGCAGTTTGGTATAAATGCTTATCGTTTGTTACAACCGATACTATTGAATTATATTACATCAATTACGTAATCACATCTGTATTAGTTGGTGTGCTGTTATATGTGTATTTGTTGCGTATTTCGGTACATAGTGCTTTTGCATTGCTCATTGCCTTCAGTATTTTAGTAAGCGACTTAAATGTTTCCGTGTGGCCACGAATTTCTCATTTCTGCATCGTGTTATGTTTAATTGTTTTAATAATAATTACCTACTTAAAAAACACAACTTATAAGTTTTTATTATTTACAACGATGTGCCTGGTAGTCGCTTATGCTCGTCCTGAATTCTATTTATCTTTTGTTTTATCATTTTTTGCAACTATCTGCTGCATCTATTACAATAGAAAAACATTTACAAAAAAAGATATTCCTGTTTTCTTATTTACTATTATAGCTATCATTTTATTGCATATCATATTCAGGTTTCCATCGAATGACTTTTTTGGCTACAACAGAAGTGTTGCCGCATTTTATCAGCACTACGCATGGAATTACAAATGGCGAACCGGTTCAACTATCGATGCATGGTTATATTGGGAAGACTTAGCCAAGCAACAATTCGGTGATTGTAATTCTATGTGGTGTATTATAAAATCTAAGCCTTGGATATTTATAAGTAATACATTGTTTAACATCAAAAATTATTTTGTAAGTATTTTTGCAAACAGCTTTTCATACATTTTTCCGCTTGGAATTTTTCATGGCAGAAAATTGAAATTATTACTTACTGTTATCATTGCCATTACTTTTATTGCATTGCTTTCGAGAAAAACAACAAGAATTTATTTTAAAAAACAAATCATAGAATTTAGATTTTACTTGCTTCTGTCATTTATTTTTTGTGCGCCAACTTTTATATCGTGCATGCTGATTTTTCCAAGAGATCATTATTTGTATCTGCAAATGCTTTTCCTTTTATTGATTTTAATTAGTGTTTTTGGTGTGCTGTTTGAAAGAATTTCGCTCAAACCTATTGTATTTATTGTATTTGGATCGTTACTTTTATTAGCAACACCAAATATCGACAAGTATAAATTCTTAAAAACAAATACCAGCTCTGATGTTCTTTGTAATAAAAAACTAGTAACTCATCTTGAGAAAAATTACAGCGACAAACCGCATGTTATATTTACCAACTTGCCTTTTATCAATGGAATTTTACCAACTAATTTTAAAGAAATAAATACTGTTTTTGGAAAGAAAAAAGAGATTCCATTCACACACTACTTAGATTCGGCTCAGATAGATATTGTGATATTAATTCCATCTATCCTTAGAGATCCACATATAAAATCAGATTCAACTTGGTTGAATTTCTTAAACAACTATGAGCAATACAATTTTAAGAAAGATGATTTTAATGCCTGCGAAACAACTGTCTTGATAAAACAAAAATAATTTTTCTTAAATAATTTGATGTAAAAAATCATTTATAATTTTTTCTTTATCATCTGATAAATTAATGGCAGACGACACAGCTACTCCATAAACACCAGCATTTACTAACAGTTTCACATCATCTAACTGAATGCCACCGATTGCAATAACAGGAATTTCTATTTGATGATTTGATGATTTAAAAATTTGAGAATAACCATCTATACCTAAAGTTGCCGACAGATTCTTCTTTGTTTCAGTAAATCTATATGGTCCAAGTCCTACATAATTTGCACCATTTTTTTGATGTTCTAAGATATCTTCGAGTGTGTTTGCTGTTGCACCTATTATTTTATTATTGCCTAAAATTTTTCTGGCTTCCTGTACAGACATATCACTCTTGCCAAGATGAACACCATCAGCATCAACCTCTTTTGTAATTTCAACATTATCGTTTATAATTAAAGTTGCTTGAAACTGATCGCAAGTCTGCTTTACATCTTTTGCGATTTGCAGCCATTCAGAAGCTGTTTTATTTTTTACACGAAGCTGCAACCAACGAATGCCACTTTTACAAGCAATCTCTGCTAATTCCTGATGTGAAAAATCTGGTAAATCTTGCGTTAAATAGTGAAACCTTGAAATCATAGATAAAAGTATTAAAAAAAAAATAGACAAAAGTCTTGACAAAACAGACAAAAGTCATTATCTTTGATGAAAGAATTAAGATGGCAAAAACTACCAAAACCAAACCACATTCAATTAAAGAAGAATCAATGTCGATTCTATCTGAGCCATTTACAGAATATGCTGTAATAGAGCAATCAGAAACCGGAGTTTCCATTAATTATTTAAATAAAATTTCTTCTAAATTTGATATAAACACTAATGATTGGGCAGATATTATGGGCATTTCTACCAAATCTATTCAACGATATCAGCAACAAGAAAATACACTTTCTGCTACGCAAACTGAGTTTGTTTTAAAAATTGAACAACTATATACTATTGGAAAGGAAGTTTTTGGCAGCATTGACAGTTTTAAACAATGGATGCATAAACCTGCATACGGTTTAGGTAATAAAATTCCTGCAAAAATTCTTACTACTATTAGTGGTATTAATTTGGTTATTAACCAAGTAATGCGAATTGCTCACGGTGTTTTAGCTTAAGATGTTAGTTTACAGAATTGCATTAGAAAAATACGCATCACTATATGCTTCTGGCGTTGAAGGAAGATGGAATAGCCAAGGCATCAAAGTTATTTATGCAGCATCATCGAGGTCATTAGCTTGTTTAGAAAATGTAGTACACAGAAGTGGCGAAGGTTTGAATGATTTATTTAGAACTATGGTTATTGATATTCCAAGTTCTGAAAGAATTGAAAAAATCACATTAAAAGATTTACCTAAAAACTGGCAACAGTATAATATGGAACACGTTTGCCGACAAATTGGCGATGATTGGTTTTACAGGCAAGATAGCTTAGTGTTGCAAGTGCCAAGTGTAATTATTCCGAATGAATTTAATTACATTATAAATGCACAACATAAAAATTTCAAGAAGGTAAAATTGAAATTAGTAGAGCCATTTATTTTCGATACACGCATCAAATTATAAAAAATCATTAACTACATAGATGCATAGATTTTTACGCTTTGCGTACAATATGTATTTCTTATTTTTACTCTTTCTCACTATCATTTTTTTATTTGCTATAATTCTATGTGGTTAAGTTATAAGATGTAATTGGTATGAAAACCTAGTTTTGTTTCATTGCTAATTAAAAAATTGTATGTGTATTGCTTTGCCAGTTCGCAAGACTGATGCAATGAATTGCCTTGAGCCAAATAACCTGTAATTGCTGATGATAACACGCAACCTGTACCATGCTTTTCAAGTTCAGTAATTTTTTTCGGATGATATACATCTATGCTATCTTCTATAAATAACAAATCAGTTGCAGGCGTTTCTATATTATGACCACCTTTTAAATAAACAGAACAATATTGTGCAATTTTTTCGGCACCGATGATTGCATCTTGCTCATTTGAAAGTGGCTTTATTTCCTGCCAGTTTGGTGTAATTAAGTAGATATTTTTTAAGACATACTTCAAATATTTTTTAGGAATTTTCTGGTGAAAATCAAATCCTGCTGATGCACGCAAAATTGGATCCCAAATTATTTTTACTTCAGCATTATGTGCTTTTAATAATTCTATAATTGAAATCAAAATCTTAAAATTTTCTACCAAACCAATTTTTACAAAATCTATTTTATGATTTTCGATAATTGGATAAATTTGATTTTTAATTTGTTTTAGCGATAACCATTTTACACCATCAAATTTATTTTCGTTCTGATAAGTAATACTGGTTGTTACTGTAAAGCCGTACACACCAATATTTTCAAATGTTTTCACATCAGCTAAAACACCTGCGCCAGCTGATGGATCAAAGCCTGCAATAGATAAAACGTATGGTCTTGAAATAGTCATGAGTGATTTGTAATTAGTTATTAGTTTTTATTTCATAAGGGCATTCTGAATTTATTTCAGGACTTAAGATGCTGAAACAAGTTCAGCATGACATTAACTGCATTTTCAGGTTCTTTCCAAAGCGCGCCAAGCAAACCAATACCATCAAAATTAAGTTTTTTTATGGTAGAAATTTTTGATTCATCAACGCCACCAACAGCGAAGAATTCAGACTTATGATTTATGATTTCAGATTTAAATCTGAATTCTGAATTCTGAATTTTAAAATCTTCCATATTCCAATCATAACTATGATTTTCTTTCGAAATACTTGGAAATATTGGCGAAACGATAACATGCTTAAATTTATCTTTATACTTTTTAAGCTCATCAATACTATGTGCACTTACAGATGAAATTTTATTGGTTGCATGTAACCAGTTTAATATTTTCTCATTATACAATTCATTATTCTGCACAATATCGCGTGTAAAATGATAACCACCTAAATCAAATTCTTTTGTAATAATTAAAGATGTAGAAACACATTGCTTCCAATATTTCTCAGGTATACTTTCTACAAAATCCACCAATGAATAATCATCCAATTCAGGCTTGCGTATGTATAAATAATCAGCACCATTATCTAATAACTGCGAAATAATTTCTATTTCGTTTTCTATGTTTGTTGGTGATGTATAGATGATGGTTTGCATAAAAGATACTTCTTATAAATTATTAGCCTTTAACTTTCATTTTTAAAAACTCCAATGGCTTTTTCGTTTGAAAGTCTATTATATCTGCGCCGTTTTCAGGAATTTGGTAAAACTCTAAATAATCTGCTTGCAATTTTCCATTCCAATAATCTTCACCAATTTTTGCATTGGGTGCTGTGGCTTCAGCAATAAAATAATCAATACCATCTATCGAAATCTTTGATGTATTCTTCGGTTGAAATTTCCCTGCAACACCAACGCAAACATGTTTATCGTAATATAAAATACACCACTTTGCATTTATTTGCTGTAACATTGACGCATACAAAATCGTTTTGCCACTGCAATCGCTGTTGCGTGTAAACAATATTTCATCCGGTCGTTTTATAGTTTCGCCACCACTGGTTGCTTCGTCTGTACTATATTCAATTTCGTTGCTTACAAAATCTAATAATTTTTGTGCATTAATTTCTGTTGACTTTGATTTATCTGTCAATTGATGTACTAAATCTTTTAACGAAGATTCACCTTTTATAGCAACAGCAACACCATGACTGATCATCGTGTGTCCGTCTGGTGTAACGGCAAACGCGCCGCCACGTAAGTTGCTTTTCATCGTAACAAAATCAACCATCTGCGGAATCGTAATGTGATAAATGCTCTTGTTATATTTTATCTCGATCAGTTTGTTCGTATCAATTCTTAAATTGCGCACACTCATATCAAAATGCGTCTTGGCATTCGGATCCATCTTTTGTTCATCAGGCAATTGAATATTCACACTGTCTTTGTTGATAGCCAATTTATTCAGCACATCATTCAACTTAGTATATAGACATGAAAAAAAAATCTTCTTCGTATCAACATAAAACATTTCCAGATCAGCATCAGCACCAGTCATTTTATACAACATGCTATCACCATAAAACCTTGGTTGTGCAATAATATTTGCTGCATGATATTGATAATCTTGGTACGTGAGTGGCTTCTCTTTTTTCTTATCATTGCAAGATGTAAATAATAAGAGAATAGAAATGTAAAAAATGTATTTCATAAAAGGTTTGTTCTTTGGAGCTATTTGAATTAATAATCTTCTATTGTGGTGTGCTTCTTTAATATGTCTTGAAAATGTGGATTTAATTCTATTGCACTAACAAACTTTTTACACACAATTACTAGTTCTTCAGAAATTCTTTTTGGTCCAGGCAATATGACTAATAAATTATCTTTATTACCTATTTCTTTTATTATCTGTTTATATTTTCCCTCATCTTCTCGTGTATAAAATTTCGTTACAAAGTTATAATCAATGATTTGATAATTGTTATGTTGATTGATTTGCTTACTATTTTGAAAAACGTATTCTGGATGATGTGAAAAGAGAAATCCTTTAGGATGTTTTATAAAATTTGCCCATTTTCTAATTTCAATCAATACTGACCAATTATCTTCTGCATAATCCCAAGTTATTCCTATTAATTTAAAAACAGTGTGTAATTTTTCTACAAGTAAATAACAAAGCAGAATATATAGAGTAAAGTTATACTCCATATTATTATCTGTTGGTCCAGTTTGATGTTTTGCATTTTTACAGAAGATATAAATTTTTTCAACAGAATCATTCAAATTACAAGCAATACAATTATGCCCCAATTTATCGTCATCATCTGATGTCAAGAAATCATGTAATTTACAGAAAACCTGATCGCAATCTTTTTCTGGTAAATGAACAGCTATTTTTTTAAGTTCTTCTGATGCATCTTTGTATGGATTACTCATAATTACAAATTATTTACAGATTAAGAATAAATCTGACTTCCTTTTTCTATAAACTCTTTAGATTTTTCCTGCATGCCTTTTTCTATTTCATCAGACGCACTGCTGCTGTTAGACGCACTGCTGTGCGTCTCTACACTATTGTTTGCAAATTCACGTACCTCTTGCGATATTTTCATACTACAAAAATGTGGTCCGCACATAGAACAAAAATGCGCGATCTTCGCACCATCAGCAGGCAAAGTTTCATCATGGTATTCCAATGCTTTTTCAGGATCCAAACTTAAATTAAATTGGTCTTGCCATCTGAATTCAAAACGTGCTTTGCTCAATGCATTATCACGATACTGAGAACCAGGATGACCTTTCGCTAAATCTGCTGCATGTGCTGCTAATTTATAGGTAATTACACCAACGCGCACATCTTCTTTATTCGGCAAACCTAAATGTTCTTTAGGCGTTACATAACACAACATGGCACAGCCAAACCAACCAATCATAGCTGCGCCAATTGCTGACGTAATATGATCGTAACCTGGCGCAATATCAGTAGTTAAAGGTCCAAGCGTATAAAACGGTGCTTCATGACATTCTTCTAATTGCTTGTCCATATTTTCTTTTATCATGTGCATCGGCACATGACCAGGTCCTTCTATCATCACTTGTATATCATGTTTCCATGCAATTTTTGTAAGCTCACCAAGCGTTTCCAGTTCTGCAAATTGTGCCGCATCATTTGCATCAGCAATAGAACCGGGTCGCAAGCCATCACCTAAAGAAAAGCTTACATCATAGCGTTTCATAATTTCGCAAATTTCTTCAAAGTGCGTGTATAAAAAACTTTCTTTATGATGCGCCAAACACCACTTCGCCATAATGCTGCCACCACGCGAAACAATACCTGTTACACGTTTTGCCGTCATCGGAATATAACGCAACAACACACCTGCATGAATCGTAAAATAATCAACGCCTTGCTCTGCTTGTTCTATCAAAGTATCTCTAAAAATTTCCCAAGTCAGGTCTTCTGCTTTTCCATTTACTTTTTCCAATGCCTGGTAAATTGGAACCGTACCAATTGGAACCGGCGAATTACGAATGATCCATTCGCGTGTTTCATGTATGTTTTTTCCTGTTGACAAATCCATAATGGTATCGGCGCCCCAACGACAAGACCAAACTGCTTTTTCTACTTCTTCTTCTATACTTGACGTGACTGCACTGTTACCAATATTTGCATTTATTTTTACTAAAAAATTTCTACCGATAATCATTGGCTCTGATTCCGGATGGTTAATGTTTGCTGGTATTATCGCACGACCTAATGCAACTTCTTGTCGTACAAATTCTGGTGTAATACTTTTTAATTTATGCAACGGAACCGCACCAAAATTTTCGCCTGCATGCTGCTGACAAAGTGTGTCTGCTTGTCCGTTTAACGACGCTGCATATTCTTCTCTTCGCTGATTTTCGCGAATGGCAATATATTCCATTTCAGGTGTGATGATACCCATTCTTGCATAATGTAATTGCGTTACGTTTCTGCCTTCTTTTGCACGTAATGGCATTTTAATATGCTCGAAACGCAATGCATCTAAGCTTTCATCAGCCATACGTTTTGTGCCGTATTCTGATGAAAATTCAAATAAACGTTCGATGTCGCCACGTTCCATGACCCATTTTTCACGCAAACGTGGAATTCCTTTCTTTACATCTACTTTATAATTTTCATCGGTATAAACGCCGCTTGTATCATATACTGTTACAGGTGGGTTTTTATGCAACGATTTCCCATTCATGGTAGTATCAGACAAAGAGATTTCGCGCATGGCAACTTCAATATTATTCAGTTTTCCTTTTACATAGATTTTTTTAGAATTAGGAAAAGGTGTAGTTGAAATAACTTGCTGCGTTGGTATTTTATCTTGTTTCATTGTTGAGATTTATAGATTTGAGAAATGAGATTTGAGATCAATAAAAATTAATTAATTATTTTTTCATTTTAAAAAGATGAAAAAGATTTTGCATTATTACATTGCTAAATTGCTTCATTGTTACATTATCTATCCACCAGCAACTGCTCCAATAATTATGATTTTATCTTCCTCAAATAAGATCGTTTTTTGCCATTCGCTTTTAGGAATTATTTCTTCGTTTAATGCTAAAGCAATTCCATTGGTTTCTTTTAATTCCAAAGTTTCGATAGCACTTTCCAGCGATGTATTTTCATCGAATTGATAAGCTTGTTTGTTGATGGTTATTTGCATATTCCGTTTTAAGTTTGTCATGCTGAGAATCGAACCATCTAAGATTCTTCACTTCGTTCAGAATGACAATGGTAAACTCTTGGAAATGCAGAAAGGCATTACTCGTTTCCTACGTTGGTGTTAGCCAAATCAGGTTCAAAGGATATTTCTCAGCCAAGTAAACGGCACTCCTAGAGTATTATCAAAATTATGAATTATAAATTATAAATGTTGGATTATTGCGTTATTATTTTTGAATCTTTTACTTTTGTAATATGTACAAAATCAGGATTGCATTTATTACTGATATTCCAAAAATTATTGAAGTAGCTGATGCGGTTTGGAAGCAAACTTATCGCGCTTTTCTTTCTAAGGAACAGGTAGAATATATGTATGAAAAAATGTATTCTGCTGAATTTATACAGTGGCAAATGCAAACCGGCACTACTTATTTGATGTGTTTAGAAAATGAAAAGATTTTAGGTTTTGTAGCTTATGAGATAAAAGAAGATGTATATGGTTTGCTGAAGGATGACATTACGTATTTACATCGTATATACATAAAGCAAAATACACAAGGCAAAGGCATTGGCAAAGTTTTAATGAATGAAGTGGTGAAAATTGCTTTGAAAAACAAATGTCCATTCATTCAACTTAACGTGCATAGAAAGAATACAGCAATGTATTTTTACAAGAAAATGGGCTTCGAAATGTACGAAAAAACAGATATTGCTTTTGGTCCATTTTGGCTGAATGATTATATTTTGAGGAAGCCTTTAGTACAGTAAAGTTTCCAACTTTCATTAACTGAGTTAATGAAAGTTGGAAACTTTTATCGTCATCGTTTATCTCTTAATACTTACTTACCATCCAAGCCAAATAGATCAATACGAATTGCAGGAAAAATCTTACTACTAAAGATCCGTACTTATAACCTTCTGTGCCTCTTGGTGGTTGAAATAAATGTGTCAGATGTATTGCAAAAAATGAAATCAGCATCGCAATAATTAAGTATGCAGAAATTGGTCGTGTAGATGCAAATAACAAACCGACCGCTAATATAATTTCCGCAACACCACTTATTTGGTTTAATAAATTTGGAATCGGAAAAAACTTCGGCATAATATTCAAATAAAACTTCGGATTTATAAAGTGATTCACACCTGCACCAAAGTACAGGAATGCCATTACATATAAAGAGATTTGTTGAATGGTTGTCATTGATAATAATTGATGAGTTAGAGAATTAAAGAATCATTAGCTCATAACAACTAATTTTGTTTTTTGTTTTTAAACCAAATTCCTGTTAGCAAATATATCGTATTACAATTATCGTGGCACGATATATTTGCTAATCAATCAAAGCACTATCAATTCCTACTGTAACCCTGTTGGTGCTTTTTAATCTTATAAATAAGGCTTCTGATTTTGGCAATTCATATTCGAAGAAATAATTACAGCATAAGAATTTACTGTCTGCAAATGTTTTATCTATAGAAGTATTTTCGTTGCAGGTGTTTGCCATTTTCAGCCATTGCCAGCCTAATACTAAAATCCCAAATAATTCTAAGTATAAAGTGGCATCTGATAAGTATGCTTCCACGCCTTCTTTTTGCGCAACCATCATTAAATGCATAGATAATTCCTGCAGTTGACCTAATTTTTTTTCTAAAGATGCTGCATGTGCTTTTGTATTTTCAAACTGTTTTGCTTTGGTAATATCAACCATCACTTCCTGCATTAAGAACATAACGGCTTTACCATTTTTCATCATCACTTTTCTGCCTAACAAATCTAAACCATGTATTGCAGTTGTGCCTTCATGTATAGTATGTATGCGTGTTTCGCGATAATATTGTTCTGCAATAAAATCTTTTGTAAAACCATAACCACCAAAAATTTGTATTGCTGTTGATGTAGAAAAATTGCTCATTTCTGCAGGATAAGATTTTGCAACAGGTGTCAACAACTCTAATAATAAATGATATTTTTCCTGCTCATCGCCTTCTGTTACTTTAGCCAAATCTGAGAATAAACTGCATTGCAATTCTAAGCAAAGTGCGCCATCAATAAATGTTTTTTGGAATAACAACATGCGTTTCACATCTGCATGATTGATGATGGCTGTTTGTGGTAATTCAGGATTTTTTTCTGCAATATTTCTTCCTTGTAATCGTTCACTTGCATATTTTAAACTTGCATAATAAGCTGCTGAAGAAATAGAGGTTGCGTGCAATCCAACAGAAATTCTTGCTTCATTCATCATCTGAAACATATACGACAAGCCTTTGTTTTCTTCACCAACCAACCAGCCTTTACAATCATTATTTTCGCCAAAGCTTAAGTGTGCGATTGGTGCGCCTTTGTAACCCATTTTGTGATAAACACCAATACTTGTCACATCATTGTGCTCATAAATTCCATCTTCTTTTATTCTTTCTCTTGGCACAATAAACATGGAAATGCCTTTAGTTCCTGCCGGTGCGCCTTTCACTCGTGCTAATAAAAGATGCACCACATTATCAACTACATCACTATCACCACAAGAAATAAATATTTTTTGTCCAACAATTTTATACGAAACATCATCTTGTTTTTCTGCTGTTGAAACCACATCGCTTAAAGAACTTCCAGCACCTGGTTCTGTTAATGCCATCGTGCCTTGCCATTCGCCTGCAAACATTTTTGGCAAATAAACATCATGGTATTTTTTGTCGGCAAACGTTTCTATTAAATGTGCCGCACCCATTGTAAGACCTGCAAACACACAGCCTGAATAGTTTGCTGCGCCTAAGATAAAGCTTGCTGCTGTACTAAATACGCTTGGCATTTGCATACCGCCAACTTCTTTAGAAGCCAAGATACTGATCCATCCATTTTCGCCGCTGATGCGCATAATATCTTTATGAATCGGATGTACACGAATTCTTCCATCAATTAATTCAGGTTGTTTTCTGTCCATTTCTACGATATGCGGAAACAAGTATTCTTTGGCAAACTGATCTGTTGCATCTAAATACATTTGAATGGTTTCTTTTTCATGATCCGAAAAATATTCGTATTGCGTAACGCTGTCGGCTTTCAATACATCAAACAAAATAAAATTTAAGTGTTCGCGATTATAGAATTTATCGCCTAAAAAAACAGAAGAATTGGTTTGCATAACTTAATGTTTGAATTATAGAATTGTTGAATTTCTGAATAGATAGTATTCTATTGTAAGATATGGAAAATTGCAATACGGTAAAAGCAATACCAAGATTTGCATACAATTATGATGAGTAGGACAATAATAAATAAAGCGCTATTAATAAGGGAACAGCTTCATAAACTCATCAGCATCTAACTTATTTTTTGTTTGAATACTGAAATAATATAAATTGCGTGTCCATGCGTAGAAATAACTTTTAGAACCTTGCATTAAAAGATATTTGGCAGTAGTACTATTTCCATCTTTGTGTTTTATCTGCGACTCTTTTCCCATCGTAGCTTCATCATACAGCTTTGTCCAAATTATCTTCATATCATTTTGGCTTACTGCTTTGCCAAACTCTACATAAATCTGGTTATTATCTTTTTTATAAAACACGTGACCTCTTTCCTGACCAGGCAAATAATCATGAAAAGCATAACGTTTCCATTTATCCAAATTCATTGGCATTAATTTCTGAAACTCATCGCCTAATGGAAATTTTTTTTTGTTTACAGCGTATGGTACACTTTGTGCGAAAATAATTTCGCAAAACAATACACAATAAACAAGTAATATTTTGCTCATTATTCTACAGTAACAGATTTAGCTAAGTTGCGTGGCTGATCAACATCGCAACCTCGTAAAACTGCAATATGGTAAGCTAATAATTGTAATGGAACTACTGATAATATTGGTGTAAACGGTTCTGCTGTTGCAGGAATCTGAATAACATATTCAGCCAGTTTACTAATTTCTGTATCGCCTTCTGTAACTACTGCAATCAGTTGTCCTTTGCGCGTTTTTACTTCTTCAATATTAGATAAAACTTTTTCGTAGTGCTGTGTAAAAGGTGCTAAGACAACAACAGGCATGTTCTCATCTATTAATGCTATCGGACCATGTTTCATTTCTGCTGCTGGATAACCTTCTGCATGTATGTAAGAAATTTCTTTCAGTTTTAATGCACCTTCTAAGGCAACAGGAAAATTATAACCGCGACCTAAGTACAAGAAATTAGTAGCATCCTGAAATGTTTCTGCAATTTCCTGAATGTATGGTTCGGCTTTTAAGATCCTTTCGATCTTTGCAGGCAATGCTTCTAATTCTGTGATATATTCATGAAATTTTGATTGTGACAGAGTGCCTTTTATTTCTGCTAACTGCAAAGCCATTAATGCTAAAATACTCACTTGCGTACTGAATGCTTTTGTAGATGCGACGCCAATTTCCGGACCAGCATGTGTGTAAGAACCGGCATCTGTCATGCGTGAAATATTAGAACCTACAACATTGCAAATTCCATAAGTTAAGGCACCTTTGGATTTTGCTAATTCTAAAGCTGCTTTGGTATCTGCGGTTTCACCGGATTGTGATATAGCTATTACTACATCATTTTCTGTGATGATAGGATTGCGATACCTGAATTCGGAAGCATATTCTACTTCTACATTTATACGTGCCAGATCTTCTATTAAATATTCGCCAATTAGTGCAGAATGCCAAGATGTACCGCACGCAACAATGGTTATTTTATTAGCGTTTTTAAAACGTGCTTCATGCTCACGAACACCACCTAAATTTACCCAAAACTGCTGGCTGTCAATTCTGCCGCGAATACTGTTTTTAATAGCATTTGGTTGCTCATGAATTTCCTTCATCATGAAATGATCAAAACCACCTTTTTCAATTTCCTCTAATTTTAATTGTAGTTCGTCGATGTATGGAACGTGTGTTTGGTTGTCTTTGATCGTCTTTACATCAAGCTGACCACTTCTGTGTAACACAGCCATTTGTCCATCTTCTAAGTAAGAAACTTTCTTTGTATGTTCTATTAATGGTGAGCCATCTGAAGCAACATATAACTCTTCATCACCAATACCAACTACTAACGGCGAACTTAATTTTGCTACAATTAATTTATCAGGATCATTTTTAGAAAGCACTACAATTGCATATGCACCAATTACTTCATTCAATGCTAAACGCACAGCTTCTTCCAATTTCACTTCTGCATTTTTTTGAATATCTTCTATTAAATGTACTAAAACTTCTGTGTCGGTTTCAGAACGAAATATATAACCACGTTTTTGTAGTTCTGTTTTTAGAGAATAGTAATTTTCGATGATGCCATTATGAATGATCGCCAAATCACCATTGGTGTTAAAATGTGGATGTGCGTTTGTATCGTTTGCTTCACCATGTGTTGCCCAACGCGTATGACCAATGCCAATCGTTCCAGAAATATCTTGTCCGAAAGCAGCTTCTTCCAAGTTTATAACCTTTCCTTTCTTCTTGTAAATATTTAGTTGATTATTGTTACTTAAGAGTGCAATACCGGCACTATCATAACCTCTATATTCAAGCCTTTTCAATCCATTAATAATAATTGGAAAAGCCTGTTTTTTACCAATATATCCTACAATTCCGCACATAAAATCTAGTTTAAAAATTATTTTAAGTAAATAAAATTAAGAAGAAAAGGTGATAAAAAAAACTATTTTATCGTAGTGTAAGTCAGGTTCAATTTCATCTTATATCTTGTATCCGAATAATTAGAACCGGCTAATATTACCCGTAATGGTGTGTAACCAAAACTGTAAGAACTCAGCAAATTCTTTGTTCCGTCTGTTCCGCCTGTACGGTAAGTAGAAATATACAATTCTGTATTTGCCAAAGTACCTTTTGAAATATCCTGAATGTGCTTTGATAAATTAATAGAATAACGCACAACTTTATTTCCTGAAATATCCGTTCCGACAGAATCTACTACACCATATCCATTATAAAACGGTTCTACGTATGAAGGAATAAAATCTAAATCTCCGCTTCCATTTCTTGTTACCAAGAAAATGGCAGCAGTTGACGGTGCTTTGAAGCTTGTATCGGAGTTTGGAATTATCTGTGTTACCTGTAGAACGGCTTTGTTTACGGCTACTTTACCTAAGTTTGTAATGGTCGGTAGATTTACCTTTACCAATGTTCCACCTTGACCTAATACATAATTTACAGGATCATTTTCTAAACCAGAGCCTATCACAGATTGTACTGTTGAATTAAGTGTATTTGTAAATAGATTAATGCTGTTTGTTTGAGCTACAATTGCTCCGCTTGTAATTCTGTAAAGGTTTGGAAATAATTTTGAAAGCTGCGCTTTACCGTTCTTATCTTTATAAAAAATACCTACATAAGTATAAACATTGCTCAAATCAATTTCAGCCATTGCTTTACCAATTGTATTTGAGTTTTCCACTCTTATTCCATTAAAGGCATTTTTAAATAAAGAAGAATCTCTAAGTATTGTTTGTTTCAAATTTAAAATATCATCTCCAACTTGGTCGTTTAATTTTATTCTGATAAGACTACTAACACCGGTTGTATCTGTTGTCGTTGTACTCACTAAATTTCTTGTTGGTGTATATAAATAATCATCAAGGGTTCCCAAAGATGTGCTTGCTGGATAAGCAAAATCAGTTGCTTGTGTTGCATAATAAGCTTGTGTTTCAATTATTTTGTTGTTAATTCTACTTACTTTAAAGCTTTGTGGTGTTAACGTATCACCATAAACGAAATTATATTTTAAAAACAACACAACTGAATCTACCGTGAATGAAGTCATTAATGTATCATCAAAAATATTGGTTGGCTTATCTAATTCCATCACAATGCTTGATTGCTGAAATCCAAATAATGGATCGTTAATAACACCAAGGTAATTTTTTGCTAATTTATCTGATCTCAAAGGACCATCTGCTATTGTTTTAGCGGTTACAGTAAAAGTATCCGTAAAATTTGCATTCAGCAAATCGTCGCTTGGCAGCAGGTTGGCACCAATGCTGTTGTCTTTTTTGCAAGAAGAAATAAGCACAAGCAGTGCAGCGATAAACAGTAAAAAGGTATTTTTCATTCTTAAATTAAGTCCAATTTATGATAATAATGATTGATAGAATTCAGCGTATTTTGGCAAAATATTATCCAATTCCTGGTGTTCTAAGAATGGTTTTTTGCCTATTGCTTTTTTGATGTTAGCCATATCTGCTATATTTTCAGAACCTTGCACAACGGCATCGGCAAACTGAGCGCCTGCGATCGTAAGTGCTTCATTGGTAAGCTCTTTAAATATTGCCAAATCTTTTTCTTTGATGTCATCACCTATTAACGCTGTTTTCAGGAAATTCTTATTCAATTTCTCATCAAAAGCTTTTTCATAAATGCTGTATACCATTTTTGTGTTAGAAAAAACAGGATCTTTCGCAAACTGCGTTTTCATATACACCGGAATTAAACTGGTCATCCAGCCATGGCAATGTATAATATTTGGGTGCCAGCCGAATTTCTTAACGGTTTCTAAGGTTGCTTTGCAGAAAAACACCATTCGTTCAGCGTTATCATCAAAGAATTTCTCATTATCATCGTTGAAAACAGTCTTTCTTTTAAAGAACTCTTCATTATCCAAGAAATAAACCTGTATTCTTGCGCCAGGCAAAGAAGCCACTTTAATAATTAATGGATAATCATCATTATCAATAATAATGTTAATACCTGATAAACGAACAACTTCATGTAACCGGTTTCTTCTTTCGTTGATGATACCAAAACGTGGCATCAAAACACGAACTTCCAAACCGTTATCATTAATGTATGGTGCTAATCTTTTTACAATATTTCCTGCTTCAGTGATTACCAAATAAGGATCCATTTCTTGTGTTACGTACAACAATTTTTTCTTTTCCATGCGCCGCTTGCTCTGTTAATTTTTAATTATAATGCTTAAATAGTGTGCAAAGGTACGCATTTAAAGTGGTAATATTGTTTAAGCAAGCTATCTAAAATAAGATTTTAAGTATTCTTTGCACTTACAATTAATCATTTTGCTTTGGCTGTTTTTTCATTAAAATAAAATGAATATATTGTACAAAATTCTTAAAAAAAACAGATGAAAGTTTTTCAAACAGTTTCAGAAATACAGAAATATCTTTTGGAAATCAGTCAGTTAGCTAATAATACTATTGGTTTTGTGCCAACTATGGGTGCGCTTCACCAAGGACACTTATCGTTAATTAATGCTTCAAAGAAAAAAACTGACGTTACGGTTTGCAGCATTTTTGTCAATCCTACACAGTTCAACGATAAGAAAGACTTTGATAAATACCCAATTCAGATAGATAAAGATCTGGAAATGCTGTTAGAAGCAAAATGTGATGTGGTTTTTGTGCCAAATGTAGAAGAAATCTATCCAAACGGCACTTTGGAAAAAACGGATGTTGATTTAGGTTTTATCGGAAAAACATTAGATGCAGAACACAGACCTGGTCATTTTGAAGGTGTTTTGCAGGTTGTAAAAAGATTATTAGATATAGTGCAGCCTGATTTGCTGTTTCTTGGACAAAAAGATTACCAGCAATGTATGGTGTTGAACAGATTGATCGAGCATTATCATTTGCCGGTTCAATTAGAGATTTGCGACACTTTGCGCGAAACTGATGGTTTGGCAATGAGCAGCAGAAACGCAAGACTGAATGCAGCAGAAAGAGCAACTGCTGTAAAACTATCACAAGCTATTTTTTATATAAGAGATAATATTCAGCAAAAGTCAATTCCAACTTTAATTGAAGAACAAAAAGAGATTTTGGCTAAAGATGATCTGATAAATGTAGAATACCTGATAGTTGTAAATGGAAAAACATTAGAACCAATTAATGAATATCAAGAAAAAATTCCATTAACAATTTTAATTGCTGCAAAAGTCGGGCAAGTAAGGTTGATTGATAATGTGATTATTCTGTAACTTTTCTTAATCCTTCGATAATTTGATTATCCATAATTATACCTAAATTTGTGTTCAATTTAGAAAGTATGTTCGTACACGTTTTTAGAGCTAAACTACATAGAGTTGTTGTTACCGAAGCCAATCTTAATTATATGGGTAGCATTACCGTAGATGAGAATTTATTGGATGCTTCAGGAATTTTGCCACACGAAAAAGTGCAGATTGTAAATGTAAACAACGGCGAACGTTTTGAAACGTATGTGATAAAAGGCGAACGTGGTTCAGGACAGATCTGCCTAAACGGACCAGCAGCACGCAAAGTGCAGCTTGGCGACAAACTCATTGTAATTGCTTATGGTATGCTTACTTTAGAAGAAGCAAAAAACCACACACCGGTTGCAGTTTATGTTGATGAAAATAATCAGCAAGTAAAACATTAATTACAGATTTATTCCAAAAATAACTTTACCAACTTTCATTAACTGAGTTAATGAAAGTTGGTAAAGTTATACTCAGATTTAGTTGCTGAGAAAAACCTTTATCTAAACCACATTTCTTATCTTCGTTTGAAATAATCATACCTTGAAAAAACAACTCGGCAACATTCTCAAATTTATTATTTCTCTCGGAATAGGCATCGGTTTAGTATTTTGGTCTTTAAACGGAATTAGTGCCGAACAAAAACAAATGATTGTAGATTCTTTTAAAAGAGCAAACTACAGCTGGTTGTTTTTATTAATGATGTTTGGTTTAGCAAGTAATTTTTTCAGGGCACAACGCTGGCGTTTATTACTTCAGCCATTAGGCTATACACCAGGTTATTGGAACACTTTTCATGCAGTAATGTCTATGTTCTTCTTTAATCTTTTCTTTCCAAGATTAGGTGAAGTTATGCGTTGTACTATTTTATATAAATATGAAAAAATTCCTGTAGAAAAATCTATCGGCACCATGGTTTTAGAACGTGTTATTGATTTATTCTGCATCCTTATTTTAGGCGGATTGATTTTACTGTCTGAATATCAACGTTACTATATTTTCTTTAAAGACTTATTCGTCGGTGATAAGGCAAAAGATATTGCAGTAGAAACCAATTACAACAAATATCTTATCATGATTGGCATTGCTTTAGTATTAATTACTGCTGTAATTTTTTTAATAAGAAAACATGGATTTGAAAAGATCACTTCTTTTTTAAAAAACAAATTTCTTGGACTTTGGCAAGGCATCATATCTATTAAAGATTTGGAAAAAAAATGGGAATTTGTTTTCCATACATTCGGCATTTGGATATGCTATATTTTGATGCCTTATTTTGGATTTAAATGTCTTGAAGAAACTGCAGGCTTAGGCTTTACTGCTGCTATGGCTGCAGTATTCTTTGGTGGTTTTGCAATGGTGGCAACACAAGGCGGCATTGGTGTTTTTCAAATTGTTATACAAAAAATACTTACAACTTATGGCGTTGCAAGTATTATTGGCTTGTCTTACGGATGGATTTCCTGGAGCGTACAAAATCTGTCTGTAGTAGTTGCAGGAATTTTTAGTTTAGTATGTTTAGCAGTATTCAATAAAGATTCAAAGCAAACTCAAGCTGATGAGCAATAAATCTTCGAAAAGAATTATTGACATAAATTTATTTCTTCAAAACTTTGACAGAAAAAACAAAGCAATTGTATTTACAAATGGCTGTTTTGATCTTTTGCACGAAGGTCACTTTCATCTTTTAAAACAAGCAAAAAAACTTGGTGACGTTCTTATTGTTGCAGTAAATACAGATGATTCCATCAAAAGGTTAAAAGGAAATGCTCGACCAATTGAAACCTTAGAAACAAGATTAAGCAAACTTTCTGAAGTTGTAGAAGTTGATTATCTAATTACTTTTTCAGAAGACACACCTTTGGAACTTATTCAACAAATACAACCGGATATCTTAGTAAAAGGTGGCGATTATTCACCTGAAGATATTATTGGAAAAGAGTTTGCAAAACAAGTAATTATTGTGCCTTTGTTAGATGGTTTTTCTACTACGAGAATAATTGAATCAAAGGAATAATTGTCAATTGTTAATCATTAATTGTCAATCAAATTTTGTATTTTCGCTATCTCAAATAATAAATAAAAAATGGATTTCCAACTAACCGAAGAACATCTGCAAGTGCGCGAAATGGCACGCAATTTCACACAAAAAGTATTAAAACCTGGTGTTATCGATCGCGATCGTGATATGATTCATCCAACAGAATTTATAAAACAAATGGGTGAACTTGGTTTTATGGGCATGATGGTAGATCCGAAATATGGCGGTGGCGGCATGGATACCATTTCTTACGCAATTGCTATGGAAGAAATTTCAAAATTAGATGCATCTTGCTCAGTGGCTATGTCTGTAAATAATTCCTTAGTTTGTTGGGGTTTGGAAGAGTTTGGAAGCGAAGAACAAAAACAAAAATATTTGGTTCCTTTAGCAAAAGGTGAAAAATTAGGCGCATTTGCATTAAGCGAGCCGGAAGCCGGTAGCGACGCTACTTCACAACGCACAACAGCAGAAGATAAAGGCGACCACTACTTATTAAACGGAACAAAAAACTGGATCACCAACGGTGGAAAAGCTGACACTTATTTAGTAATTGCGCAAACAAATCCTGAAAAAGGACACAAAGGAATTAATGTATTAATTGTAGAAAAAGGAATGCCTGGTTTTGAAGTTGGCGCAAAAGAAGATAAATTAGGCATTCGTGCTTCAGACACACATACTCTATTATTTACAGATGTAAAAGTGCCAAAAGAAAACAGAATTGGCGATGATGGCTTTGGTTTTACTTTTGCTATGAAAACCTTATCTGGTGGACGAATTGGTATCGCAGCACAAGCATTAGGCATTGCTGCAGGTGCTTATGAATTATCTGTTGAATATGCAAAAGTGCGTAAAGCGTTCGGAACAGAAATCGCAAATCATCAGGCTATTCAATTCAAACTGGCAGATATGGCAACAGAAATTGATGCAGCAAGATTATTGGTTTACAAAGCAGCTTGGTTAAAAGACCAACATCAGGATTATACAGCAGCATCAGCAATGGCTAAAGTTTTTGCATCAGAAGTGGCCATGAAAACTACGGTTGAAGCTGTACAAGTGCATGGTGGTTATGGTTATGTAAAAGAATATCATGTTGAGCGTTTAATGCGTGATGCTAAAATTACACAGATCTACGAAGGAACTTCAGAAGTTCAACGCATCGTAATCGGAAGAAGTGTATTAAGCGGAAAATTATAGCCTTATTCGATTTGTCGTGCCACGATAATCGTGGCACGACAAATCGAAATAATAAAAAAACGTCAAGAAATATCTTGACGTTTTTATTTTGCGGAGACGATGAGATTCGAACTCATGATACAGTTACCCATATACACACTTTCCAGGCGTGCTCCTTCAACCACTCGGACACGTCTCCTTTTTGTTCCGAACCTTCGGAAGAGTTGCAAAATTAACAATAAAATCGACGCAACAAAATATTATTACTACTGACAATTTTGCTGATATACATTTTCAATCCTATTCGGCATAAAACTTGCAACCAATATAAAACCTTAATTGTTATTAAGGTATATGCCATATTGTCGAAATTGAATTAAATTTACCAAATGTTCCAAAAAGTTGAATTGCAAAATCTTATTGAAGAAGATGTAGAAATGGTGCCTTTATTATCTATTGAAGAAGATGATAACACCAACAATGATAATTTGCCAAAAGTATTGCCAATATTACCATTACGAAATAACGTTTTATTTCCTGGCGTGGTTATTCCTATTTCTGTAGGAAGAGAAAAATCTATCAAAGCCGTAAAAAAAGCTTACAAAGACAATAAATACATTGGTGTAATTGCTCAACGTGATACCAAGATTGAAGAACCTGAACCAGGCGACTTATACAATATTGGTTGCACAGCAAAAATCATCAAAATGTTGTCGATGCCTGATGGTGGCAGCACGATTATTTTGCAAGGTGTAAAACGTTTTACGGTGAAGCAAAATGTTTCTTCTGATCCGATTATTGAAGCTGAAGTTGAATATATCACGGATGTTCCGATGATTGACCATGAACAGGAAACTGCGATGATGGGAAATTTAAAAGATCTTGCAAATAAGATTGTAGAGCTTTCGCCAAACATTCCGAATGAAGCAAAGATTGTATTGAATAACATCAACAACATTAAATTCTTAGCGAATTTTATTACTTCAAACCTAAATATTGAGCTTGCTCAAAAGCAACAGATCTTAGAAACGAATGATGCACAGGAACGCATGCAGCAAGTGCTGAAATTTATGCACCAGGAATTGCAATTATCAGAGTTAAAAGCAAACATACATAACAAAACCAGAACGGATATTGACAAGCAACAACGCGAATATTTCTTAAACCAGCAAATGCGTGCGATACAGGAAGAGCTTGGTGGCGATATGTACCAGGAAGAAATTAATCGCTTGCGTGAAAAATCGAAAGAGAAAAAATGGAGCGAAAAAATTGCAAAGGCTTTTGATAAGGAATTGGAAAAATTAAAACGCATGAATCCGGCTGCGGCTGAGTATTCTGTGATTTTAAATTATTTGGATCTGATGGTTGAGTTGCCGTGGAATGAAGTTACGCAAGATAATTTCGACCTAAAACGTGGCGGCAAAGTATTAGATGAAGATCATTATGGCTTGGATAAAATTAAAGACAGAATATTAGAATATCTTGCCGTTTTAAAATTAAAAGGTGATATGAAATCGCCAATCTTATGTTTTGTTGGACCTCCAGGAGTTGGTAAAACATCTTTAGGCAAAAGCATCGCACGCGCATTAGACAGAAAATATGTGCGCATGTCTTTAGGCGGTTTGCATGATGAAAGCGAAATTCGTGGTCATCGTAAAACATATATTGGAGCAATGCCTGGAAGAATTATTCAGTCATTAAAAAAAGTACAATCATCTAATCCTGTTTTTATTTTAGATGAAATTGATAAGGTTGGAAAAGACCATCGAGGCGATCCATCTTCTGCATTATTAGAGGTTTTAGATCCTGAACAAAACACTACTTTCTATGATAATTTCTTAGAACAGGAATATGACTTATCTAAAGTATTATTTATTGCTACAGCTAATAATTTAGGTGAGATACAACCAGCCTTGCGCGACAGAATGGAAGTAATTCAACTAAGTGGTTATTCATTAGAAGAAAAAACAGAAATCGCAAAAAAACATTTATTATCAAAGCAACGTGAAGCGCATGGCTTAAAGGCTTCGCAAGTAAAATTAAATGATAAAGCCATTCAGCATTTAATACATTTCTATACTTATGAAAGTGGCGTTCGTGAATTGGATAGAGTGATTGCTTCCATCATGCGAAACGTAGCAAAGAGTGTTGCGACAGAAGAAGAATATAATACAGCAATTTCTACCGAAGATATTACACGCATCTTAGGAAAACCAAAATACAACCATGATAAATACACAGAAAATAATCCTTGTGGCGTTGCCATCGGTTTAGCTTGGACTCCAATGGGTGGCGATATTCTATTCATCGAATCATCAGTAAGTAAAGGCAAAGGCAGCTTAACGATTACAGGAAATTTAGGCAATGTAATGAAAGAATCTTTCAATACAGCGTTGAGTTATCTGCAAACAAAAGCCGATAAATTAGGCATTCCTAAACAAGCATTTTCTGATTGGAATTTGCATATACACGTTCCGGAAGGAGCCATACCAAAAGATGGTCCAAGTGCAGGTATTGCTATACTTTCGGCGCTAACATCTTTATACACACAAAGAAAAATAAAAGCATTTACAGCATTAAGTGGCGAAATAACTTTACGTGGAAAAGTATTGCCTGTTGGTGGCATTAAAGAAAAAATATTAGCAGCAAAACGTGCTGGTATCAAAGAAATTATTTTGTGTAAAGAAAATGAAAAAGACGTTGATGAAGTTCCTGCAGATTTTATTAAAGGCTTGAAATTTCATTACGTAGAGCAAATGGATGATGTGCTGGAATTAGCATTAGAAAAAAAGAAAGTAAAAGATGCTATAGAATTTTAATCACATTACTTCTCACAATAAAAAATGCCGGAAATATTTCCGGCATTTTTTTTATTTTCTATTTTTAAATTCTATGGTAAAGTATTTACATCAACAGTTGGTGGTGCAACCGTTCCTGATCTTGTTAGTTGTGTTTTTAATTCTACGTTCTCTGGAAAAAATCCGTTGCTTTTTAAGTAAAATGAGCTATACTCTACGCCACCTGTAAAGTCGTAACGCAATAAATCAGATGCTACTGTATTACCGTCAAAATTTGCATTTGTTACTTCTGACCATGTTCCGTCTATATCTCTTACCCATTGATTGTAATATCTTGCTCTTCTTACGGTGTAGCTGTTTTCTGTGTTAGTTCCTTCTAATGATGAGTAAATATTTTTAAGATAAGAGCTTGTATTTGGTCTTTTCCAGCTGGCAATAAATTTCCATTCTGCACTTTCTGTTGCATAAAACCATGATGAAAATATAGTATTACCTGCACCATCAGGTTTGCCTTGAGTTAAAAACTTATAAGTTGTTCCACTTACCCAATTATAGCTTAAAGCACTTTGGCTACCTGTTACAGTTCCTGTCACAGTAGTATTTGTTACACCTGTACCTTTTCTTACATTAGTTGCTTTCTGACTGAAATTATCATTAACCGTAAAAACAATTTTTTTATCAGTTTCTGAATTTACCTGCATACCAAAATGTCCGCCTGTAAAACCATTACTCATATAGTAAGTACCTAATCTGTATCCGTTTGGTGGCACAGTCATTTCATTATAGAACCACTCAGCATTTGATGTTGGCGTATTATAAAACAACTGAAGTGCTGCACCTTTTCTTGCTGTAGAAAAAGTTGCCGGATCGTATGCGTAAATCACATCAGGACCTGCTGCTTTACCTTCTATAACGATATCTGAAACTTTTGCGAAATACAAGTTATTTCCTTTGCTCACGCCTGTAAAATCTACCTTAACATAGCCTGCATTTAAAATTTCTACAGTACCTACTTTATATTTTTTAATACTTGTACCTGAAATTTTCACATTAAAAGACTGACCATTTACAGTCACCTTTATAACGCTTTCATCCGTACCTGACTGCAAGCCTGCATTTATGTAAACATCTAAATTTCCGGTTTGTCCAAGCCTGAAGAATGCGGTAGTGATTGCGTGAGGACTTGACCAACCAACTAATCCATTTTGAGTTATGGCTTCCGACCCACGTATGGCAGACGTAGTGATATATGCATTTCCACCTAATGGAATTGCAAGACCATCTTCTGTTTGTATGGCAGATGGATCATTCTGCGGATTTTCCGGAGCAATGAGTGATTCAGTCTTTTGACAAGAGCATAACATCATACATGCGAGTACGATTGATGCAGTTAGGGTTTTTAGTTTCATTTTTCTTTGTTTTTAAATTCTTAAATAATAATAAATATTAATTCACAACAAATGTTGTTATGTTAAAAATGACCGATACTATATTTGAAAAATCAAATAAATAGCAAAGTTGTAATAAATTGTAAAATTAGGATTAAGGGTTTGCTTAATGTTCCTATCTAAACTTGCTTAAAGTTGCACAAACTTTTTATATTTCGCAACTGTTTTTTTAAAATTTATTTTTAATGTCGAAGTGACTCAGCTAAATACTCCTTTTCGTTGAGATAAACCTGTGTCTATCAAGGTTCTAATTTCTTTCTTAACTTCACTTACCATAGATTCCACTTCATATTCTCGCGATGCGCTTCCTTCAAAATACATTGGTTTTCCAAAATTCATAATCACTTTAGAAGGAAAAACAAAAGGTATCAGAGCCGGTGCAGCAGGAAATTTTATCAAACGTTGTAAGAAATCTACATTACCAAAATTAATGATAGATTCTTCACAACCAACAATACCTACCGGTATGATCGGCGATTTGGTTTGTATTGCCATATACATAAAACCTAATCCAAAACGTTGCAGCTGATATTTTTTTTTATATGGTTTTGAGATACCTCTTGCTCCTTCCGGAAAAACAATAACAGCTTCATCATTCTCCAACATTTTAATGCAATTATCAGGATCGCCAACAGTGCCGCCCCATTGCGAGAAGATAGAACTGATGAAAGGAACCTGCGGAACGAAACGTTCATACATGCCTTTTGGTGCACGTGGTGAATGTTCGTTTGTCACCATAGAATAACCCAACATCATAGCATCTAAAGGTAATTGACCACTATGATTGGCAATAACCAAACATCTGCCGTTTTTGGGAATATTTTCCAAACCATGTGTTTCTACTCTAAAATAATTGTCGTAAAAGAATTTTCCTGCGCCAACAAAAGGTTTAATACCATTGATATTAAAACCCCAAGGATCATAACCATACGAACCGACTTTATTGGGAAATTTCGTCAGGAATTGATCCACATGCTTGCCCTCGCTTGGCTTTATAATCTTTTGTATCGTATCTAAAAATCCCATTATTTCTCAAACTTACTGAATATAATAACAATGCAGAAATGATTTAGGATAATTAATTTTAACTATATATAAACAATTTTGACATGCATTATTCAATAAATCAGGTTACCTTTGAACTGCATAATGAAATTTAAGACAAACATATCTGCATTATTATTAGCATTACTTGTTTTTGTATCAGGTAATGGTATTGCTTTGTTTGAACATATTTGCAACACATCAAAATCATCCAGTTTTTGTGTCTTCACTCAACCCAAATGCGAAAATGAAAAGCCAACTTCATCTTGTTGTAAAAAATCAGGTACAAAAGAAAAGAAAGGATGTTGTGAACACAAAGAGTTTTACAGCAAATTAAATATTGAAGGTTTTACAGCAAAGCAATTTCAGCTAATAAAACTATTAGAACAAGAAGTAAACTTCAAGTATTTATCTTTTGATTTTTCTTATTTTTCTACTCAAATTTTTAAAGATCATTATTCAGGAATTCCACCGCCTGACAATCTACACACTATAAAATATTTATTGCGACCAACTTCTTCTGGGTTGCAGGTTTTCCGTTGTTAGCATTTGAAAATAATTTTCACACAAGAAATTATTTTCAAATTTTAAACAAAAAGAATGCAGCAAAAATATATTTGGCTGTTGCTTTTAACAGTAATATTTTACACAAATATTTTTAGTCAGAATCAACAAACCATACAAATAAAAATTACGGATAAAAAAACAAAAGAACTTTTGTTTGGCGCTAATATTCAATGGTTAAACACTACCATTGGTACTACAACTAATGAGTATGGATTAGCTGCCTTAGAGATAATCGACAGCTTACCAAACAAAATCATTGTAAGCTATATAGGTTATAATAACGATACTGTTTTAGTTGCGAAATATACAGATTTAAATATCGAATTGACGCCGGAAATACAGCTTGCAGAAGTTAAGATAAAAGGCAAAAAGCAATCCAATTTTATATCATCCATCAATCCGATAAAAACGGAAAAAATAGAAAGTGGTGAATTAAAAAAAGCTGCGTGCTGCAATCTTTCTGAAAGCTTCCAAACCAATGCCTCAGCCGATGTAAACTTTAGTGATGCCGTTACAGGTGCAAAAGAAATTAAGCTTTTAGGCTTAAGTGGTTTATACGTGCAAAACTTATTGGAAGGTGTTCCTTTTATGCGTGGCTTAACTACAACTTTCGGCTTAGATCATATACCTGCGCCTTGGATGAAGTCTATCTCTGTATCTAAAGGTGTTCCGTCTGTAAAAAGCAGCTATGAAGGTATTACCGGCTCTATGAATGTTGAGTTTAAGAGTAGCTTTAACGATACCACAAGATTATTTTTTGATATGTTCGGAAATCAGAATGGACGAATTGAAACTAACCTTTTAATTAACCATAAGATCAATCCGAAATTAGGAATGATGATCATGGCAAATGGTGCTTTTGTTCCGATAAAGCAAGACATGAACCATGATGGATTTTTGGATCAGCCATTGATGAAACAATATAATTTACTGAATCGCTGGAACTATCATGCAGATAAAGTGGAAGGGCAATATATGGTAAAGGTTCTGAGTGAAAATCGCATCGCAGGTCAAACAAGCATTCATCACCAGCTTGATGATTCTGTTCCATTATACAACATCAACATTAACACAAAACGTATGGAAGCATTTGCAAAGACAGGTTTTATTTTTGATGAGCATGGCGACAAAAGTTTAGGCACACAGTTTTCAGGTGTATATCATCAGCAAAAATCTAATTATGGTCCAAAGTCTTTTAACACCAAACAGGCAACATTTACCGGCAATGTATTATATCAAACAAATGTAAAAAACAACGACAACCATATTTTAGTTGGTGGTATCAACTTTGTATATGATAAGTTAGAGGAAAAATTAGATTCCTTACAATTCAACAGAAATGATTTTGTACCTGGATTTTTTGCAGAATATACTTTTAAATATAAAAGCAAGATGACTTTAGTTACAGGTATTCGCGGCGATTATCATTCGCGTGCAGGATTTCAGTTCAATCCAAGAGTGCACGCAAAATTTGCTTTAACGGATAAAACAACATTACGTGTAGCCGTTGGTAGCGGATTCAGAGCTCCAAATATTTTAACAGAAAATCAACCACTTTTGGCGAGTTCAAGAAACATTATTTTTCAGGAAAATCCTAATAAAGAATTAGCATGGAATTATGGTCTTTCTTTAACGCAAAAATTTTTCTTATTTAATCGTGAAGGAAATTTTTCTGTTGATTTTTTCAGAACAGATTTTATAAAACAAGCTGTTGTAGACATAGATAATGCTGATGGCAACGCTACTATCTCTAATTTGCGTGGTAAATCATTTTCCAATAGCTTACTGTTAGAATTTACTTTTGAAGCACTTAAAGGTTTGGACTTAAAAATAGCTTATCGCCTGGAAGATGTGCGCACTACTTATCATGGTGTTTTATTACAAAAACCTTTACAGGCACTAAACAAAGGATTGATTGCGTTAAGTTATAAAACACCTAACCAGCAATGGCAATTTGATGTAAACACCAGTATTAACGGCAGACGCAGGTTACCAAACAGTTTCGAAAACGACAATGGAAAAAGATTTTCGCCAATGTATGTCTTGCTGAATGCACAAGTGATGAAATATTTTAAACATGCGGAAATATTTATTGGATGTGAGAACATTACCAATTACCGTCAAAAAAATGCTATTTTAGGTACACCATTTAGCACGCTTTTTGATACATACCAAGTGTATGCGCCAATAATGGGTGCAAATGTATATGGTGGCTTTAGAGTTTTTATCAATTAATAAATTAAACAAAATAATTATAATGAACAAAACAAAATCAATCGTAGCTATTATTATGATAATGATAGTTACACTCATCGGCTTCTCATCTTGTAACAACAAAAAATGCAAAGATGGCGAAAAGTGCGAAAAAGCAAGTTGTTGTAAAGACGAACCATGTTGCGACAAATGCAACGACAAATGTACTGCTAACAGCAAATGCTGTGATAAATGTACTGTTGGCGAAGAAAGAGCATGTTGCAAAAAAGATAGTGTTGCATGCGGAAAAGACTCAGCTACTTGTGCAAAAATGGACACAAGTGCTACTAAAGAATGTTGTAAGAAAAAATAAAAAACAGAAAAATGAAAAAACAATTTTTATTCTCGTTGATTCTAATGATTACATTATTTTCAACAAACATGTTTGCAGCAGATACTTATACTAAGACTTCATTTTTAGTTCCGGGCAATTGCGATATGTGCAAAAGCAGGATCGAAAAAGCAGCAAAAACGGAAGGCGTTAAAGGCGTTCTTTGGAATGAAGAAACACACGTATTAACTGTAGCATTTGTTCCAACTAAAATTTCGGTTGAACAGATTCAGCAAAACATTTCAAAAGCAGGTTATGACACACCAAAATTTAAAGCAGATTCAACAGCTTATGAAAAACTGCCAAAATGTTGTCAGTACACAAAATAATTAAGCAGAAAGTGTAATATTTTACAAAGCCATCCTACAAATCAGGATGGTTTTATTTTATAAAATCAACGAAAAAACGCTTATTTTTACACAAATAAATGAAAAAAATGAAGTTCCTTCCAACTAAGCTTGTTGTTATTCTTGCCGTTTTATTAATGGCATCTAATGTTTATGCTAAAAAAGAAAAAAAGAAAAAGACTGAGGTTGTAATGACTGATTCTTCGACAATAAAAACTGTAGCAAAAGACTCTATAAAAAAAGAAGCCAAAGCACAATTTAAAACGATTAAAGAAGTTACCGAAAAATGCAAAAAGCACAATGGCTTATTCACCATTTATCAAGATACAACAACCGGAAAAACTTATTTAGAAATTACGGAAGATAAGATCGGAAAAGAATTTATCTATTTTGCTTATGTATTGGATGGCTACTTAGATGCAGGCTATGCGCGCGGCGGCTACAAAGACAATTCTATTTTCAAGATCCAAAAATATTTTGACAGAATTGATTTTGTTTTACAAAACACAAACTACTATTTTAATAAAGATAATGACTTAAGCAAAGCTAAAGACGCAAACATCAATCAATCACTTTTCTTATCAGAAAAAATTGCTGCTGCAACCGGAAAGACTTATTTAATAGAAGCTGATAATTTATTCTTAGGTGAAAATATTACACAGATCAAAGCTTCTAAAATGCCTAATGATAAACCGGACGCATTTTCTTTAGGTTCCTTAAACAGCAAAAAATCAAAATATTTAGCGGTTAAAAATTATCCGAACAATACAGATGTTTCAGTAGAATATGTATACGATAATTTGTCGCCATCTAATTATGGTGCTGATGAAGTAACAGACGCACGTTTCGTATCTATTAAACTGCAACACAGTTTGATCGAAGTGCCGAACAACGATTTCAAAGCCAGAGCCGATGATCCGCGTGTTGGTTACTTTATAGAAAAGATGACCGACCAGACATCAACAAGTGCTGTGCCTTGGAAAGACATGATACATCGTTGGAATTTGGTGAAGAAAAATCCTTCTGAAAAACTATCTGAACCTGTAGAACCAATTACATGGTGGATTGAAAAAACGACACCAAAAGAATTCAGGTCAATTATAAAAAATGCAGTATTAGCATGGAACGAAGCATTTGAAAGTGCCGGTTTTAAAAATGCAGTAGTTTGTAATGAGCAATCTGACACAGCAAGTTGGGAAGCCGAAGATATTCGTTACAATGTTTTACGCTGGACAGCTTCACCAAGACCTCCTTATGGTGGCTACGGACCAAGCTTTGTAAATCCACGAACAGGACAGATCTTAGGCGCTGATATTATGTTGGAATTTATTTATTTAACGAATCGTTTGCCATTAGAAAAATTATATGATATTGCAGCTTTGGACAACATGCAGCCAACTGCAAACTTAAGCTATGATAATTGTGCTTTTGGAAATGCAATGCATGAAAATATTTTATTCGGTACGCAAATGCTGAATGCTTATGGATTTACAGATGTTGACAAAGATGAATTCATCAAACAAGCATTATATGATTTAGTACTGCATGAAGTGGGTCATACCTTTGGTTTAAATCACAACTTTATCGCTTCGCAATTACATTCTCAAAAAGAAATGCAGGATCCTGTATTAGGCGCAACAGTAGGTTTAACTGCTTCTGTAATGGATTACACGATTCCAAATATTTCTTTAGACAAAACAAAGCAAGGTTTATTTTTTGATATAAAACCAGGTCCTTATGACAAATGGGCAATTCAATATGGTTATACTCAAACAGAAAATGAAGAAGAAACATTAAAAGGTTTATTAGCACAATCTTCTAAAAAAGAAAACCGTTTTATGAATGATGCTGATGATATGCGCACTACCGGAAAAGGCATAGATCCAAGAGCAAACATTTATGATATGAGTGATGATGCCATTGCGTATGCAACGGACAACATAAAAATGGTGAATGAAGCATTGCCAAAAATATTAAAGAAATACAGCACACCAAACCAATCTTACCACGAATTGAGAAATGCTTTTTTAGTATTATCAGGTCACTATGCAAGAAGCTTAAACATCGTAAACAGATACATTGGTGGTATTTATGTGAATAGAAATTTTGTTGGACAAGACTCATCAACCAAACCATTTACACCTGTTCCTGTTGCTGATCAAAAACGTGCCATGCAAGTATTGAGCAAATACGCATTTTCTAAAAACGCATTCAAAGCACCATCAGAAATTTATAACTATCTGCAAATGCAACGTCGTGGTTATGAATTCAGAAAAGAAGGCGAAGATCCAAAGATTCATGACAGAATTTTGAATGTTCAACGTGGTGTGTTAGATCAGCTGTTAAATTCTACTGTTATGCAACGTATTACTGACAGCAAATTATACGGTAATAAATACAGCTTAACTTCTATGTTAGGTGATTTAACTAATGCTATATTTATGGAAGACTTAGGTTCTTCTGTTTCTGCCATGCGCCAGAATTTACAGGAAGAATATGTGACAAGACTATTGAACATTGCTGATCCGAAATCCGGTTATGCATACACTTCAAAGTCTGCAGCTTTTGGCGAAGTACAACGTATTCTTGGATGGATGCAATCAGTAAGCGGTGCTGATGCAGCAAGCAAAGCACACACGGCACACTTAGCATTTGTAATCAACAAAGCATTGGAAACAAGCAAATAAGACATTTCAATAGATAATAAAAAAAACATCGCTTAGGCGATGTTTTTTTATTATCATAACTCAATTGTGATCTCAAATAAAACCGATTTTCCATCATCATTATCAGCCACCAAATTGAAAGTATAATCCTTATCAACTCTATCTATCATACAGATAGATTCTATTTTTTGTTTGGAAAATAACGCATCTATTTTTTCTAATTCTATAACTTCATCAATCACCAATTTATCGTCTTCCAATTTTTTATACGCATCATAAATAATACTTAAAGTGCTGCCAATAATTTCACCATCATCGTAAGTATTACTGGTGTTCTCAGCCGATGACGTTAAAAATAAAATATCATTTTTTTCATCGTAACAAGCACCGGAAATTCCTAATGAAATATCATTCAAAAATCCAATTTCTATTGGTATTATTTTAAAGAGAAAAGGAATTTTATTTTTTAAAACATCTTTATCAGTTATTATTAACTGATTAGGTTGATGTGTATTTGCTCGATTAAAAAACAACAATTTATTTTTGCAGTCAGTAAATCCTTCGATATTCATTTCTGCAAGCAATCCACTTTCTCTTATAGTTGAATAGAAAGGTGTAGCATCAATTTTATCAACTTTATTTTGTAAAACATCAACAACAAAAACAACATCGCGCTGTGGCGAAACAGAACCGGAACCAAACGCATACAGCTTGTTTCCAATCATAGTGGCACATTCCAGATCAGGTTTTTTAGGTTTTGGAATTCTTTCACCATCAAATTCAAACAATAATTTTCTATCAACTTCATTCCAGTTTTTATCTAACATCAAAATGTAATTGATGTCGTCGCCAATAAGATATAAAAAGCCTTCGTAAAATTCTAAAGCAGAACCTGATGGATAATCAATAGTTTTGTGAGCAAGAAGCTTTATTTGCATATCATAAACTATTAGCTTTCTAAATATTTTCCAACGATAGGTAAACGTCTTCCGCTTCCAAATGCTTTTGGTGAAACACGAAGAATTGGTGGTGTTTGATGACGTTTAAATTCATTACGATTTACCATTCTTAAAATTCTGGTAATTAGTTTTTCATCAAAACCTTGTGCTTCCAGTTCGTCGGGTCCTTGCCTGTTTTCAATATATTCAAACAATACTTTATCTAAAATACTATAGTCAGGCAATGAGTCAGAGTCTTTTTGTCCATCGCGCAATTCTGCACTTGGTGCTTTCGTCAAAATATGATTCGGAATAATTTCTTCATTTCTGTTTATGTAATTACAAACTTCATAAATCTGCGTTTTATAAACATCAGCCAACACAGCCAAACCGCCACACATATCACCGTATAATGTGCCGTAGCCAACCGCTGCTTCACTTTTATTGGTTGTATTCAATAAAATATAACCGAATTTATTACTCAAAGCCATCAGATAATTTCCACGAATTCTTGCCTGTAAATTTTCTTCCGTTACATCAAAAGGTTTATTTTCAAAATGTGGTTGCAATATTTTATCATACACATCAAACACTTCTTTTATAGGAATGATCTTATGCGGCGAGCCTAAGTTTTCCAGCATCTTCAAGCTATCATCAACAGAATGCGAAGTCGAAAATTGTGAAGGCATCAACACACTTAAAACATTTTCTTTTCCTAAAGCTTTTACTGCTAATGCTAATACCAATGCAGAATCAACACCACCGCTTAAACCAAGTATTGCCTTTTTAAATCCTAATTTTTGAAAATAATTTTGAATACCACAAACCAATGCATCGTGTATTAATTGTATAGAAGAAACATCTTGAATTTCAAAATTAGTATCTCGTTGAATAGTTGAATTTTCAAACTCATAGATTTTAATATCTTCAATAAAATAATCAAACTCATCTATCAAATTTCCTTTCGCATCAACCACTAAACTTCCACCATCAAAAATTAATTCGGTTTGCGCACCAACACAATTGCAATAAAATATCGGCACATTAAAATGCATTGCATTTCTTTTTACAACATCTTTTCTTTTTTTTGCTTGGTTATAATTAAATGGTGAAGCAGATAAATTTAATAAAATGCTTGGCTTCAACTTTGCTAATTCGGCAATCGGATTTATTTTATATAATGGGTTTTCTTCGGCTGTGTCCCAAATATCTTCGCATATAGAAATTGCAATTCTTTCGCCTTTAAATTCTACAATGTCAAAAGTGTTATTCGGTTCAAAGTATCTATATTCATCAAACACATCATAAGTTGGAAGTAATGTTTTATGTGCAATATATTTCACTTTTCCATCTTCAATAAAGTATGCTGAATTGAAAAGATCTTTTCCGTTTGGTGTACTATTTCTTGATGGCGCTCCAACAACAATAGCAATTTTATTTCCTGCAACAGTTGCTAATTTTCGGATAACATTTTCGCATTCATTTATAAAATGTTTGAATTCTAAGAAATCTCTTGGTGGATAGCCACACACACAAAGCTCACTAAACACTAATAGATCAGCATTTTCTGATATGCCTTTTTCTATAGCAGCTTTCATTTTATCAAAATTTCCGCTGAAATCTCCAATCATATAATTGAGTTGTGCTAATCCTATTTTCATAGCATAAAAGTAATAAGAACTTGCCTGTTTTATCTTATTTTTACACAAAGAAATCAGTTAATTAAGATGAAAAGAAAGATATGTTACATTCTGTTTGCCATCGTTATATTTGGAATGACTTCGTGTAATTTTAATAAGGCAAATGAAGCAAAGAAAGAAAAACAGATAAAGTCATCTGAAATTAAAGTAGATATCATTCGCTTTGAAAAAGAATTATTTGCCTGTGATCCAAATATGTTGGATGTTGATTTAGTAAAGCTCAATCATAAATATCCAACTTTTTACAATGTATTTTATAACCAGGTTTTGAATTTGCCTAAGCTTGGCGATAAAGGCATGCAGCTGAATATGATGCAGGAATTTATCACAAAAAAAGCCATGAAAGGTTTGTATGATACCGTGCAGCAAAAATTTCCTGATCTTGATTTCTTGAAAGATGATTTGCAAATAGCATTCGCAAATTATAAGAGTTATTTTCCTGAAAAACCTACACCAAAAATCGTTACATGCATTACAGAATTTTCTTATGCAGCATTTACCGTAACAGATTCCATCATCGGAATTTCATTAGATATGTATTTAGGACCAAAGTACTTATACTATCCGTCTGTGTTTCCTGATTACACTTTTATGTTTCCAACTTTTGATAAAAAATATATGGCAATAGATTGCGCAAATGTTTTAGCTAATAATTTAGTAGCTGCGCCTGGTGATAAATCTACCTTGTTGGATAAGATGATCGCACAAGGTAAAATATTATTTGCAGTACATAATTTTTTACCGAACAAAAAGGAAAATGACATTATTAAATACGATGAAAAGCATTGGAAATTTTGCGTAGATAATGAATCGCAGATTTGGGCTTACTTTTTAAATCAGGATTTGTTATACAATACTAAGTTTGAGCAATTTAAATACGTAACTGATGGACCAACCACTTACGGCATGCCGAAAGAAAGTCCTGGTAGAGTTGGCTCGTGGCTTGGCTGGCAAATTGTAAATGCTTACATGAAAGAAAATCCAAACACCACTTTGCGACAGCTTATAAACATTAAAGATGGTCAGAAGATTTTAACTGAATCAAAGTATAAACCGAAAACTAATTAATTAACGATTAACAATCTACAATTGACGATGAATAATAAGAATAATCATTATTAATCGTTCATCGTCAATCGTTAATCACCAATCCATCATAAGCTAAAAAAACATGCTTTGGTAATTCTTCTTCTACTTGTTCATGCAAGCCTAAATGATGTGAAATATGAGTAAAATAAGCCGTTTCAGGATTTACTTTATTTACTATTTCTAAAGCTTGCTCTACATTAAAATGCGAATAGTGCGTTTCTTTTCGCAATGCATTTAACACTAAAACTTTACTGCCTTTTATCTTCTCTAATTCTTCATCTGCAATAAAGTTGGCATCTGTGATGTAAGTAAAATCATTTACACGAAAACCTAAAACCGGTAAAGTTTTATGCATCGCGCGAATTGGTACAAAATGAATATCACCAATATCAAAAGGAGTTTCATCAATTGTTTTTAGTTTTATCTGTGGCGCGCCTGGATATTGTTGTTCTTCAAATGCGTAAGCAAATTCTCTTTTCAAAACTTCCTGAACTTGTTTTTCTGCATACACATCAATCGTTTTCTTTAATAAATAATTAAATGGTCGAATATCATCCAAGCCTGCAACATGATCTTTATGTCCATGCGTAAATAAAACAGCGTCTAAATCTTTTACTTTTTCGCGCAACATTTGCATGCGAAAATCAGGACCTGTATCAATTACAACACTTGTGGTTTCTGATTGAATAAACAAAGAAGTTCTGGTACGATTATCTTTTTTATTTGTTGATGAACAAACTTCGCATTGACAGGTAATTACAGGTACACCTTGTGAAGTGCCTGTTCCGAGAAAAGTAAATTTCATATTTTTGTCATTCTGTTCCGATTATCCGGAAGAAGTGAAGAATCTAAGATGCTTCGTGCCTCAGCATGAAAAAGCATTCCGAGTTACGACAGAAACTATATCTCTAATTTTTGCTGTGCTAATTGCTCAAACAGTTTTGTTTGTTTTTCATCCAACAGCGATGCATCAATTTGTACTTGTGATAAGATCTCTATCAAAGCATTTATACGCGCTTCTGTTTCAAAAAATTTATTTACAACTGCAACCCTTTTATCCTGTAAAATGCAATAACCGGATTGGAATCTTCCTTTCTCATAGCGTATAACATAATTATTTTCTTTGAAAATAGATTCTAAAGTGCTTAAAGTAGTTGCATTATATTTAAAACTCATACTGTAAATTTAAAAAGATCCTGATGATTTATCGTAAGTTTTTACACACAACAAAAAACATTTCAACAATAAATCTACTTAATCCATAGACATTTAAAAATGTGATATAAAACATCTATATTGCGTAATATCGTCTGGTATTAACTATGTTATCGAAAAAAACAAAATACGCCATTAACGCATTAGTTTATTTAGCTAAAAAACCTGCGAAAGAGCCGGTTTTAATTAGCGAAATTGCTGAACACGAACACATTCCGAAGAAATTTTTGGAAACCATCTTATTAGATTTACGTAATGCAGGAATTCTGAATTCTAAAAAAGGAAAAGGTGGTGGCTACTACCTTATCAAAAATCCGGCTGAGGTAAATTTGGCTGAAATAGTTCGATATTTTGATGGTGCTATTGGCTTGCTTCCTTGTGTAACTTATAAATATTACGAAAAGTGCGCTGAATGCGAAGATGAAGTAACCTGTGGAATTCGTCATGCGTTTTTAGCTATTCGCAATGAAACCGTAGAATTACTGAAAAAAGACACTCTGGAAATGATTATCAAGAATGAGCAAAAAATGAAGAAGAATGCTAACAAATGATACACTTAAATTCTTATCGGAATTAGCTAAGAACAATAATAAAAACTGGTTTGAGGCAAATAGAAAGCGTTATGAAAATGCTCAAACGGAAATAAAAGATTTTACGGAAACATGGATAAAAAATTATGGAAAGAAAGATGACACCATTGCTTTCTTAGAACCCAAAAAGTGCATCTTCAGAATAAACCGTGATGTAAGATTTTCTACCAATAAAGATCCTTATAAAAATAATTTAGGCAGCTACCTCAACAAAGGTGGAAAGAGCAGCAATACTGCAGGTTTCTATTTACATATTGAACCTAAGAATTGTTTTTTTGGTGCAGGAAATTACATGCCGATGCCTGATGAATTGGCAAAAATAAGACAAGAGATCGATTATAATTTCGCTGACTTTAAAAAGATCATTTCTTCCAAAAAATTTAAAGATAATTTTGGCGATTTAAGTTTGGAAAACAAACTAAAGCGACCACCAAAAGGATACGATGAAACCAATGATGCCATTGAATATTTAAAATTGAAAGGTTTTACTGTTTTCAAAAAAATAAGTGATGAAGAACTGACTTCAAAAGATTTCGTAAAAACCATTACGGAACTTTCCTCCACAGTAAAGCCGTTGGTAGATTTCCTGAATAATGCGATTGTGTAATTGCAAATTGCTTGGAACTAATTTTTAGTCACTACCGTTTACTTGTATATATAACAAACCATGAGACTTACCATACTATTCTTTGTTGCATTTGTCACTATTAATTTTCTATTAGTATTATTCCATTTTTGGATATTTAGAGGAAGTTATCCATTTGCTGCTTGGATAACAGGATTCATTCACATACTATTATTAATAATATTTCCTTATAAAAATTTCATAAAACGATGAACTTTATTACACAAAAAAAATCTTTAAAATCTTACACGTTAATTTTACTCATCTTTCTGATAGCCGCTTGTAATCGCGTACAACCAAACTACGAAGGTGTATTGATGCAAAATTATGGCAGAAATGGAAAACCCGATTTTAAACTGGTTATAGGCTCACAAGGTATTTTAGGACCAGGAACTGAACTATATCAAGTACCAATGTTTGAGCAAAAAGCAGATCCGGCTGAAGTTCTAATAACAGCAAAAGACGCTGGAGTTTTTACCGTAGATCCATCATTAACTTATCAAGCAATACGTGGAAAAGGAGTTGACATTATCTTTAATTATAAACATGTAGGTATTAATGATGCAAATACCATTATGGACAATATTGAAAGCGGTGTTTTAAATGCTTTGGTAGTAAATGCTTACAGAGAAGAAGCAAGAAATTTTCCGACGGATAGCTTAATGAATAATTTAAGCGCATTTGAACAGGCAGTAGAACATAGACTTAAACTAGACTTTGAAAGAAAATTCTTTACTTTAACTGCGCTTACCAGCGGACTAAAACCACCAGCAAGCATGGCAGAAGCTATTGAAAGACGAAACAATGCAAAACAACAGGCAGAACAAGTAAAAAATGAATTGGAAGTAGCAAAGATGAACTTAGAGAAAGCAAAAATAGAAGCAGAAGCAAACAGAGTAAAAGCTTCAGGCTTAGAACCAAGAGTGTTACAGGAACAATGGATTGAAGCAATCAGAAATACACCAAACAAAGTAATTATTACAGATGGAAAAACACCTGTTATCTTAACAGAACACTAATATCTTTTACCAAAACCTTAAATAAATATTGTTATCACATTCAAAATAAAATTATCATTCAGATAATTCCTATTTTTGACAATCATGACAAAAGAAGTTTCATTTCCGAAAGAAAAAATCAAAATATTATTGTTAGAAGGCTTGCATCAATCTGCTTTCAACGAATTTCATAAAAAAGGTTATACAAGCATTGATTCGTATAAAGAAGCAATGACAGAAGAAGAACTGTTGAACTGCATCGAACATTATCATATTATCGGTATCCGTTCTAAAACTACTTTAACAGCTGCCGTTTTAGAGAAAGCTAAAAGATTAATGACCATCGGTTGTTTCTGCATTGGCACCAACCAGGTTGATCTTGCAAAAGCGACCGAATTAGGCATTCCTGTTTTCAATTCACCTTACTCAAATACACGTTCTGTTGCAGAATTAATTATTGGAAATTCGATCATGTTGCTGCGTGGCATTCCACAAAAAAACAAAGCAGCACATGAAGGCAACTGGCAGAAAACGGCGAAGAATAGTTACGAATTGCGTGGTAAAACGATAGGAATTATTGGTTACGGACATATTGGAACGCAGGTTTCCGTAATGGGCGAAGGTATGGGTTTGAAGGTGATTTATTTTGATGTAGAACCTAAATTGCCTTTAGGAAATGCTGATGTGGTAGATACTTTAGAAGAATTATTGCAACGTTCGGATATTGTGACTTTGCATGTGCCTGCAACGCCGCAAACGAAGAACATGATCGGCGAAAAAGAATTTGCCTTAATGAAAGATGGCGTTATCTTCCAGAATTTATCGCGCGGAACAGTAGTAGATATTGATGCTTTGGCAAATGCTGTAAAAAGCGGTAAGGTTGGTGGTGCTGCCATTGATGTTTTTCCAACAGAACCAAAACAAAACGGCTTAGGCTTCGAATCGCCGTTGATTGGATTAGATGCTGTGATCTTAACACCACACGTTGGCGGTTCTACACAGGAAGCTCAGGAAAATATAGGTACTGAGGTTGGCGTAAAGCTTACCGGATTTTTAGATAACGGAAGCACTTTAGGTTCTAAATCTGTTCCTGAGATCAGCTTATCCATACAGCAAAACACACGACGCGTATTGCATATTCACCACAATGTTCCAGGTGTATTAAGCGAAATAAACTCTATTCTTTCTAAGCATGATGTAAATATCTTAGCACAATATTTAAAAACAAATGAAACCATTGGTTACGTTGTTTTAGATGTAGATGCCAATGCCGATCTTGAAATGATGGAAGACCTGAAAAAAGTGAACCATACTATAAAAGCGAGAATTTTGTACTAAAGCATTGATAATTATAGCTTTTTAAGGCAAAAGATTAAACCAACATTACCAAAAAGTAACCAAACTCAGATTTTCACGAAACGTAATATGCAATACGCTATTACCTTACTATCTTTGCTGTCTACAATTTAAACCACAAATGATAAATTTAATTTTGTTTGGTCCTCCTGGAAGCGGTAAAGGCACTCAAGCAGTAAAACTCGCAGAAGAGTTTAATCTATACCACATCTCTACCGGCGATCTTTTTCGTTCCGAATTAAAAAACGAAACACCACTTGGCGTAGAAGCTAAAAAATACATGGACAAAGGCGAGCTGGTTCCTGACGAAGTAACGATCGGCATGTTGTCTAATAAATTAGATGAATACGCAGGAAAAGTAGACGGTTTTATTTTTGATGGTTTTCCAAGAACACAGCCACAAGCTGAAGCATTGGATAAGTTATTAGATTTAAAGAATACGACTATCTCTTTGGTTTTGGCTTTAGAGGTTGCGGAAGACGAAATTGTTCAACGTATCAAAGAACGCGGCAAAGTATCAGGCAGAGCTGATGATCTGGATGACAATATCATTCGTAATCGTTTTAAAGTTTATTTAAAAGAAACTGCACAAGTGGCAGATCACTACAAAAAAGTGAACAAAGTAGTGTCATTAAATGGTGTTGGCACTATAGATTCTATCTTTGATGCATTAAAATCAGAGATAAACAAAGTAAATTAAGATAGGTACTTTATATAAGACCTTGAAGGTTTAAAAACTTTCAAGGTCTTTTTTATTTTCTATCTTTACAATAGTAAAAAATGGAAGGAAGCAATTTTATAGATTACGTAAGAATATTTGTCCGTTCCGGAAACGGCGGCGGCGGTTCTGTTCACTGGCGCAGAGAAAAGTATGTACCGATGGGTGGTCCTGATGGCGGCGACGGCGGAAGAGGCGGCAGCATTATATTACGTGGCAACCAGCAATTGTGGACTTTGTTACACTTAAAATACAGGAAACATATTCATGCTGACGATGGAAAAAGCGGTGAAGGTGGTATGCGTTCGGGAAAAGGCGGCGAAGACATTATCATAGAAGTTCCATTGGGTACCATTGTAAAAGATGGCGAAACTGGTGTGAAAGAACACGAAATATTAGAAGACGGACAGGAAATTATCTGGATGGCAGGCGGTCGCGGTGGACAAGGCAACACGCATTTTAAAACATCAACAAGACAAGCTCCACACTTTGCACAATCCGGTGAAAAAGGCAGCGAAGGCTGGAAAGTGCTGGAATTAAAGGTGCTGGCAGACGTTGGTTTGGTTGGTTTTCCAAATGCAGGAAAATCTACTTTGCTTTCGGTGTTAAGTGCTGCAAAACCTGAAATTGCTGATTATCCTTTTACCACTTTGGTTCCAAACTTAGGTGTTGTTCCCTATCGTGGCGACAGATCTTTTATCATGGCTGATATTCCGGGAATTATTGAAGGCGCACATGAAGGCAAAGGTTTGGGTGTTCGTTTTCTACGACATATTGAACGTAATTCGTGCCTGCTGTTTTTAATACCTGCTGACAGCGACGATATTAAGAAAGAATATAAGATCTTAGCTAAAGAACTTAAGCTTTATAATAAGGAATTGGTGAACAAACCAAGAATCATCGGTATTTCTAAAGCAGATCTGTTGGATGATGAATTGATTGGAATGCTGAAGAAAGAATTACCTAAGAAGATTCCGCATGTATTTTTCTCTTCATTAGCCAATCAAAACCTGATGGAATTAAAAGATGTTTTGTGGAAGATGATGAACAGCTAATGTGCTATTGAAACCAACGATAGTGTCCGATAATTTTCCAGGCAAATAATACGTTCGCTTTCTTTGTACCACTTCCAATATTATGTATTATAACGGGAACACCAAGCTCATCTTTCTCATTGCTCACGATACCTATGTGGTATAAATTATTTGGCAGCATCCATGCGATCACATCACCTGGCAAATAATCAGCAGCTATATTTGTTAGAGAAACAGCCTTTTGTTTTCGCTCGAAAAATGTCATTATATTAGGCACTCTTCGATGGTCGATATTTTTATCAGGCTTTGATAAATTCCACTTATCAGGATAAACAGAAAAATGCCTGCTCATATCTTCATGGATTTCCTTTTGCAGATCTATCTTGTTAGCTCTAAAAGCACGCACGATCACATCGGCGCAAACACCTGTTTGTATGTTTACATCACCATTTGGATAATCTAATTGTATATACGAAGGATCGTAGCTTTTAGTTTGTTGTGTCTGGTAATCCAGATTTTGCATTAAGGAATATATTTCCGCAGACAAGTAAACAGGCTTCTTAGAAACAGCAGCAGCATGTTCTTTATTTTTCGAATAGCAACCAAACAAGGTTATAGTGATAAAGGCAAACAATAGATTTTTCATGTTGTGATAACGAATAAGCGTTACACATATTTCATCTATGATGTTAAATTTTATTATTTATGATTTGTTGGTGAAAAATTGAATTATACAAAGTTGAAAACAGACCTTTATTTGTTGTGTTGAAACAGAAATACACTGTACAAAATATTTCAAGGAAATAAAAGTAACTGCTTATACTTTAAATATTACCTAAGGAATTAGTATCTGTTGTATCAGAAGCCATTTGCAGGATCGCTTTTTCATTTAAGATCACATCTATTTCTTCCGGAAGGTTTTCAGGTGTTTGTCGCTTTTGATTTTTTTGTGCTAATCGATCTGCTTTAGAAATGTAGTTTTCCTTATATCTGCGTTGTAAAATTCTCTCTTTGCGTTCCGTATATTTCAAAGCTTTCTCAATGTTTCGAGTTTCCTTATCTTGTTCTTTCAGCACATCATTAATTTCTTTGTCTTGTGCCCTGATAAGCTTTTCTTCTGCTCTTTGCTTTATCTCTTCTTCAGTTAAGTCTTTAATTATTTTTACTTTTTTTGGATGAATGATAAATGTATCATCAATTGGAATTTCAAAAATAAACCACAAAATTTTTATACGCGCTACACCGACACTTCTCATATTTATATCTTGTAATAACAAGGTTGATAATGCCTGAAACAGCGACGTAATTATGCTTATCTGAGAAGTTGTCGTTAAAACTTCATCACTTTTCCTTTTAATTTTTTGCGGATGGTCATAATTCATTTTACCGATTTTCAAACCATCTCTGTTCAATAAATCTGTAGCAATAGAAACTATTGTAATTGGCAATAAAAAGGAATTTGTAATACGAATATCCGTTTCCGTTGTCACTTGCGTCAATCCAATTTCTTTAGTGCGTACTTCTACAATGTCAATCATTTTATTCGCAGATGCGTTTTTCAGTACAAATGCTCTTATTTTATTTTTTATAAATTGTATCATATTCTTTATTTTTTTATTGATGGCATCGCTTAAAGCGATGCCATCAATAGCTTGCTTAAACTCTTGTTAAATTATACAATGTATATTGTTTTGAAACTAAACTTAGGTTAACTTTATTCTTACAGCATTTTTAATAATAATTAAGCTACATTAATTTTAAATTCAAAACCATGGAACAACTCAGCACCGTAATCGCCATTCCAATCTTCTTACTTTTTATAATCGTAGAATATTTTGCTACACGAAAGAATCATCCTGAATATTATCGTTTAAACGATGCGCTCACCAATTTGAATATTGGAGTGAGTCATTTATTGTTTAAATTATTAACTACAGGCTTGATGCTTGGCGCTTATGTATTGGTGTTGAAAAACTTCGCAGTGCTACATTTAACTGGTGTTTTAGCGTATGTAGTCGTTTTAGTTCTGTTTGATTTTTGCTTTTATTGGGCGCATCGTATTGGTCATGAAGTAAATTTATTTTGGGGCGCGCATGTCGTTCATCATCAAAGTGAAGAATACAATTTAACGGTTGCGCTTCGTCAATCATGGATCCACAGTTTGCTTGCATTTATTTTCTTTTTACCGATTGCTTTTTTAGGCGTTGATGTGTTGACCTTAGGAATTTGCGCAAGTATTAATTCTTTCTTTCAGTTTTGGATTCATACAAAAGCCATAGACAGAATGCCGAAATGGTTCGAAGCCATCTTTAATACGCCATCGCACCACAGAGTACATCATGGCGTAAATCCAAAATATATTGATAAAAACCACGCTGGTATGTTCATTATTTGGGACAGATTATTTGGTACTTACCAAGAAGAAATTGAAGAACCAACTTACGGTGTAACCACACAATTGCAAAGCTGGAATCCGGCTTGGGCAAATGTAGAATATTATGTAACGATGTTTAAAAATGCAAAAAGATTTTCTTTAGTGAAAGATAAATTGAGATACATTTTTGCGAAACCAGGCTGGCAACCGAATGAACTTGGTGGACAACTTGCTATTCCTGAAGTTGATTACAGTAAACCAAAATACGATGCAAAAGCACTCAGTAAAAGTCTGAATATTTACGTGTTGGTTCAGTTTGCTTTTATTATCATTGGCTTGTCTGCTTATTTATATAATTATGAAAAACTGAGTACTTTTTACACGATTATTTTCTTTAGTGTGTTGATGCTTTCAACAGTAATTTGCAGCGCAATTTTAGAGCAAAAAACATGGGTAAAATATGCAGAATATGCAAGGTTATTAATTGCATTGTTTACACTAAATTCTATGTATTACATTAACTACAATGCTTGGTTTTATATCATGTTAATTCCATCAGTTGTGTTAACTGCTTACTTCTTAGCTTGGTATACATTGAATATAAATAATAGGTTTGTGTTTAAGAGAATAAATATGAAAAAATAATCCTATAATTAATCATGAAAATTAAATTGAACATTTCTCTTATACTATCCTTCATTTTAACAACTAGTTGTATTGAAACATCCAAAAGCAATATACCGAAGAGACCAATAAATGTACCTATTAGTTCATTTTGGATTGGTGGATATGATGGTGGACAATGGTATAAAATTTCTCAAATTGATAGCATTGCAGAAGTTGTTCATTTTGTTATATATAATGACAATGACGGCAGTATTGTTTCTAATAAAAACTTTAAATTAAACTGCAATAGAAACGTTCCTTTCCAATGGCAAAAAATTCAAGACTGTATCAATGGATTTGATGGAAATCGAATATTATTAAACGAAATAAGCTCAGATAAAAGTTGGTGTTATTTTGAATAAATTAAAAAATCAGCGAAATCTATTTACTTCAATCAGTATTCCATCTTCTCACACAACTCAATCAACACACCATTGGTAGTTTTTGGATGAAAGAAACACACTAATTTATTGAGCGCGCCAACGTAAGGTTTTTCTGTTAATGGCTGAAAACCTTCACCTTTTAATCTTTCCATTTCTGCATGAATATCTTCTACTTCAAAGCAAACATGATGAATGCCTTCGCCTTTTTTTTCTAAGTATTTATGTACTGTACTTTTTTCAGAAATTGGCTGCACCAATTCTACTTTCGAGTCATTCAATTCAAAA